>Ga0209709_10001688_pt1 | contig 20091 bp, 13 predicted proteins | sample ArcticOcean_MG_C_2_FD_187435 | JGI IMG/M metagenome (GOLD analysis project Ga0209709, IMG submission 187435) | Marine microbial communities from western Arctic Ocean - ArcticOcean_MG_CB4_136 (SPAdes) (version 2) | ecosystem: Environmental > Aquatic > Marine > Oceanic | place: Arctic Ocean...
AGGACTTAGGTTTTTCTGATGGCTTAAGTTTTTCTGAAGGTTTATGGGTTGTTGTATCGTTTTTTTTCGGAATAATGGGTGTTTTTTGTATAATTTTATTTTCTAAAATCCTCATCTTCTGTTCCAATGATTGTATGTAATTTTTCAATAATTTCATTTGTTCTTTAAAATCTCCATTCATTAAGTCTAATTTTTTTCCAAACTTTTCATCTATTTCATTAATATTTTGTTTATTATCCAGGGATTCTAAACTTCTTTGCATTAATAAAGATTGTTCTAAATGTTCTGTTTTTTTTTCTAATTGTTTCATTGTCTGTTTATTTTTATTTATTGCGCTTATAATTTGTTGTGTAGTATTATTTGATTGTCTTGTTTTTGTAAAATTAGAACCTAACATATATTGGGGTTTTTCGCCGTTAATTCCGCAAGATTTTCCACTCATTTTAATATTTATTACTAAATAAATATTTCATCATACACGCATATCCATTTTTATTTTTCCATAATGTTTATAATCATGAATTTTAAAATCATTCATAGTGTATTCATTAATATCATCATATTTTTTTTGAATTTCTAATGTTGGCTCATCATATGGTTTTCGGATGGACTGGTCAAATAAAGCATCTACATGATCTTCATATATATGAGCATTTCCAATAAAATGGATAAATTCATGTGCTTCTAACCCACAATGCTTTGCTAAAATATGGGTTAAAAACGAGTATGATGCAATATTGAAGGGAATTCCTAATCCAACATCTCCACTTCTCTGATATAGTGCACATGATAATTTATTATCATGGACAAAATATTGAGACAATACATGACATGGTGGTAGAGCCATTTCATCTAATTGCTCTGGATTCCATGCATTTAATATTAGTCTTCTAGACGATATCCCGGTTTTCTTTGATTCTTTAATACCGTCGATTACATTTTGCAATTGATCGACACCTTCATTCGAATAATCCGTATAACAATTGGAATATTTAGCATTATAAAATCTCCATTGGTGTCCGTATACGGGTCCCAAATCATTTTCATATAGATTGTATAGACCCCTGCTGTCTAAAAATTCTCTACTAGCATTGCCATTCCAAATTTTTACATTTTGTGCTTGTAAATTTTCATTATTCGTATCTCCTTTAATAAACCATAATAATTCTTTTAAGCACGGTTCCCATGCTAATCGCTTTGTAGTTGTAAATGGGATTTTGTTATTTTTCAATGAAAATCGCATATTTGCCCCCAATATACTTAAGGTATTACCATTTCTCCCCTTTTCTATGAGACCATTTTTAATTATATTTTTTATTAACTGTAAATATTGTTGTTCACCACGATGCATTAAAACTAGTATAATATTAATTGTTTCATTTTTTTAATTTCTTTTTATAAATCATATGGACGATGTCGATACAGTAAAAGTAAAAAAAGATGGATTTATGAATCATGTATTTAATTTTGATACAGAAACTAAATCCAATATGATGAATATAATTCAATATTTAGTTTTAGCAATAATTCCTATGAGTTTTTATACACATTTTGTAAATAATATGATGTCTGAATATGATGAAAGTAAATCAAATTTCGAAGTGACGGCAGAGGTTTTAGGACATTTATTATTGACACTTTTAGGATTATTTTTCATCGATCGAATTATAACATTTGTACCGACTTACAGTGGACGTAATCACGGTACATTTAATATATTTAGTGTTTTGCTAATTATTCTTGTTTTTTCACATGAAGCAAATACAAAAGTTGGGACCAAAATGAAGTTGCTTATTGAACGTGTTAGTGAATTATGGCATGGTAAAAAGGAAGAAAATGGTAAAAAAAAAAACGGTAATAATTCAGTAGTGAAAGTATCTCAGCCAATATCTAAGGCTGGTATGCCTACACACCAAGCAAGTCGTGCTGATTATTTGAATTCGCATAATGCAATGGTATCTCCTACACAGATGCTTCCACCTGCAAATGAACCACAGGAGGAAAGCGGTGCTGGAAATAATATGTATAATAGTGGCGGGTTTAATGGTCTTGTAAATGCCCAGGGTCCTAATTCACAAAACGAGCCAATGGCTGCAAACGATGGGATTTCCGCCTTTTCCGGGTTTTAAATTTAGGAAACAATAATCCAAAAAATAATAATATAAATCCAAAATTATATTATTATTAAAAATGCAAAAACAAACAACTAATATCATTTATAAATATTTGCCAGTATCGGTATTTGATATGGATAAAATAGGAAAAATTGGAATACGAGGCCAACAAAGCCATTCAAAACAATCAAGTAGGTCATCCTATAGCCCATTTTCACCGCAAATAGCAGAGTGGTGTATGGAATATTTTTTAAGAGATGCTACAACACTTTTTGATCCGTTTGCTGGATGGGGAGAAAGACATGTTGCTGCCAAAAATGCCAATAAAGTTTATTTGGGGTATGATATATCACAAAATGCGATTGAATTTGCAAAATCTCATTATAAAGTGAATAATATTTTAGCAAATTCTCTTACAGAAGAAATACCATATCATGATGGACTTATTACATGTCCACCATATTGGAATTTGGAAAAATATGCAGATGAAGAAGGATTAGATAGATTGAAAGATTGGAAAGACTTTCTTGAACGATATGAGCAAGTATGGAAAAGAGTTTCTGAAAAGGCATTGCCGGGTTCTAAATACTGTATTATGGTTGGGGATTGGAGGAAAAAAAATATATTTTATGATTTTACATATCAAACAGAAAAAATAATGGAAAAATGCGGACTTAAACCGTTTGATAAAGTGGTGCTTTCACAGAAAAAAATATCCCCTATAAAAATCCAGATGCCTCAAGCGAAACGACTTGGATATACTGTGAAGGTGCATCAATACTTATTAGTATATAAAAAGGAGTGATAGGGATATAAGATTTCCATATTCGCATGTGTTCGAACTTTTTTGTAAGTATTTAATGTTTGTTGGTCTTAATGGATCTTGTCCATTGACTTTTTGGAGACGTGTTATAGTGACATTCTTGACAATTAAATATTTCAATATTTAATTCCAAATCCATATATACATAAAAAGTTCCTAAATTAACATCACAATATTTGTAATAAAGATCATTATGTAGTAGAATTATCTAATTCGTCTATTGCTTTTTTGATAGAACATTTTTCTGCTATATTTTTCTTCACTTGTTTTTTATTTTTTTCTGTTTCCTTTTTATCCTCTCCACTGCTAATACAATCCAACAATCCAGACCATTTCTCTGATTTTTCATCATTCTTTGTAAATTCTGGATTTTCCAACTCCCAGTCACTCAAAGCGTCCACGTGTTTTATTTTTATTTTAGTGATAGCATCATCAATGTGTTCACAATTCGTATCCTTTTTCCAACCTTCTGTATCTTTAATAAAGAATTTAGATCTCTTGATGTCGGTTGAGTGGATTGGTCTCTCCGCAGTGGACATATCGTTCAGACTGTTTAAAATGACATTTGAAATCCCATCGGCAAATCCCAGTTTCTTTGTATTTTCCAAGTCTGCTATAGACACGACAATTTTATTAACAAAATCAGTGAGAGACATTGCATTTTTACAATATTCATTCAGAAACATATTTATAGAAATGTTATTGGTATTATTACTATTATTATTTGTAATATTATTTATTTTCAAGTTTTTCATTTCTTTTTTTAATTCCCGATTTTCTTGAAGAATTGTTTTGAGCAATTTTGTGATATTTTCAGGATTTACCAATTCAGATTCTTCTTTATTTTCTGAATTTTCTTCAATTTCTTCCATATTTTTAAGACATTTTTTCCTATGTCTGTATAAATTCGCACGGTGGATGTAGGTCCTCCCACACGAACATTTTTGGGGTTTTTCGTGTATCATTTGTGTATCATTGTGTATCATTCGATGTTTCATGGTCTTAAGATGTCTTTTGTAATCTTTTTTGTTAGACGATAAGAAGTCACATTTTTTACAGGCGTATTTTTTTGGGGTTTTTTGGGGTTTTTTCATTGTTAATATATGATATATAAAAAAACCCCTAAATTATTATATTTTTAGTTATTTAGTGCCTTTTTTTAAGTCATGTAGGTAGAAACTTTTTAAAATATTTCTTTTTTTACCTTCATCTTTCTAGTAAAATAGTTTTTTCGTGTTTTTTACGAAAAAAGTTTATCGCTATTTTCGATTTTGGACATTTATTATTTGTCCATTTTACAATATAGCGGAAAAGTTTTTCCAAAAAAAGAAAGACACCTTTAGTTCACTTTTTAAAGTAATAGAAAAATAAGATCAACATAGGTAATATATATATTCATAAGTATATATATTTCTTATCATAATGTAGTTAACAGATTTTGATATTTTTACTTGTATAATCAATTGCCAAAATGTTTCATTTGCGTAATCCAGCATTTTCAGTTTTTTCTAAAATTTTCGTTGCTATTTACGACCTCTTCGCGTTTTACGTTTCTGTCGCTGTTTACGTTTCTGTCGTGTTTTACGTTTCTGTCGCTGTTTACGTTTCTGTCGCGTTTTACGTTTCTGTCGCGTTTTACGTTTCTGTCGCGTTTTACGTTTCTTACCTTTTTTTGAAAAAGGTATTTTTCTTTTGTTTTTCTTAGTTTTTTGTGAACTTTTCCTAAAAGTTCTTCTTCCACCGCCGATAAAATTTCCATTAGTGTCAAACTCACTTGGAATTTCTGGATCCAACATCGGTGATTCGGGCCAGGAGTGAAATGGACACCTTTCCCCCTGTGGAGTAGTAGCACTATTCAGCATCTGGTGCACGCAATTGTAGTGGAACGCATGTCCGCATCCTCCGACATACCATAGGTGGGCGTCGCCCTGCACCGCCATTTCGTTGTCCGAGTCCTGGTCCAACCAACCTTGACATATCGCACACTTTTTTATTTGCTTCTTCTTCCTGTAATCTGGGTTGGTACCTCTTCTTCCGAAAGATTGGTGTGCTGTTGCGGTGTTGTTGCTGTTGTTGCTGTTGTTGTTGTTGTTGGTGTTGTTTTTTGTTTCACCTTGTTGCTGCTGGTTGTGCTGCTGGTTGTGCTGCTGGTTGTGCTGCTGGTTGTGCTGCTGGTTGTGCTGCTGGTTGTGCTGCTGGTTGTGCTGCTGGTTGTGCTTTTGCTGTTGCTCATGCGCCATCTGCTGTGATGTTTGGTTCGCCCCAGGATCTTCTTGGTGATCAGCAAGATCGTTTTCTGGAATGCCGTGGTCAATTATATGTTGGATGGAGCCTTGGACTGCGTTGATCATCTGCCAAGGCTCCATCCAATCACCAGCGGTGTCCTGATAAGAATCCCCCCCATCCGGTCCATTTACAAAATCTTCCACATCTTGCTGCCAATTCCTCATAAACTGCCTGAATCCTACTAAATTCATCTCAGCAGGATGTTCATGCACCCACAACCCTTGATATTTACGTTGCATCCCCTCGGGAAATTCTTCCAAATTTGCACTCTCCTCACCACTATCCAATATATAACGAAATAAATCGTAAATTTGATCCGTCTGCAGCCAATTTTGCTCCCCTACATCAATTCTGCTAAATAAGTCATCAATCTGGTCATCGGTTAAAATGAAATCCATTATATATATATATATAAACAAAAAAATATATTTGTTAGTAATATATGAGTGAATTACAAATTGATCAATTATTAGGAGCGTTAGAAAATGAAACGAATACGTCTATTATGGAATTAACAAATTCCAAAATTAAAAAATATAAAAACGATTCTTTACAAAGAGTACAAATTAAAGGGCAAGAATTAAAAGAGATGCATAAAAAATTAAAAGAATATCGATATGTAACAGATTTGCGAGATGTACAATTTGGATGTTATATTCGCTGGATACCGCTTAAAAATCCAGATAAAATCTATTTAACGAATGGTGGGATAATTATTGATATTGATATTTTAAAAAATGGAATACATATTAAAGTGAAGAATAATCGCAATCGCATATATCAACTCAAATTTGACGAATGTATTATATATCAAAAATTAACAAATCAAGAACAAATAATTCTGAGCGTATTAGATCATTTAGATAAATAATTATTATTATAATTATCGTTTTCTATAAGGTCGTGTTTTTCGTTTTTTTTTTCGTGTTTTTCGTTTTTTCTTTTTTTTTCTCTTATTTCTTTTCTTCTTATACTTTTTTGTAAACTTTTTTTTTATTTTCTTTCGTGTTTTCTTTTTTCTTTTTCCACCACGTTTGCTTTCATCAAGTATACCATCTATAATGCTAATTAAAGTTTCAATCTTGCCTTGAATAATTCCAATAGCATTTGGGATTTGTTTTTTTTTTTTGATGGCTTGTTTAATGATCTTCATATCGTTGGTGTCTGGTAATCCACGTTGAAGGATATCTTCATATGTAGCGTCCAACCGGCTGATTTTATTTATTTGATCCAGAAAAGACCCCATAATTAGTATGTATGTATGTGGGCCGTAAATATATTTACTGTTAGTTTCATCGTTACTTGAGTTTTTAATTAATAGATTCATAATTCGAAATTGTGATAATAATTTTTGTAAAGTAGGATTTTTTACTCCTTCTTTATTTCTTTGTGGGTAACTTTTTAATCTTGAAAATGCAACAAAAGGAGATGATAATTTAGGACTGGGAGAATATAGCATGTCAACTGGTATATATAATTCTCTTCTGTCTTCTATTTCTTTTCCGTGACAAGATTCAAAACTACAATGAGTAGCAGCATACATAAGCCAAGAATCGTGAGTAGCAAGTGCAATATTATCTCCCGTATTACAGAAAATAGCAATATTATTTAAAAGCATGCCAATATCACCTGCATGTTTTATTAAAGCAGCACAACAAGTATTTATTTTTTTTTGTTTTCCACTGTTTCCCCCAATACTCTTTATTTTTTGGTATATTGCATTAGTAGATACTTTTTTTTTATCTGAACTCATTTTTAAATCGTTTACAAAATGCCAAATAGTATCCGTATGTAAGTAACCAATATCTGCTTTAGTTGAGTTGAAGTCGTCTCCACCCCGAACAAACAAAATAAATCTGGTTTCAAAACATTTAATAGCAATAATAAACCCTGTTCTTTTCCAACTATCATCACTAGGATAAGCGGTGCCTATAGTATATGTTCCATTTGATCCTTTCATATCGAAAATTTTACCAGCAGTTTTTGCGTTAATAATATTATTTAATGTATTAATGCTACCAGATACTCCATTATCTAATACAATAGGATGTTTTGTATCATCCTTGAAAGTAAAATTTGGCGTCGCAGCCTCCTCCCAGGTCATAAGTCCTTTATTGACATCTCGTGCCATTTGTTGATTAGAAAATAACTCAAGTAAATGATTTCTTCTTTGTCTGCGAAGATCATCTGAATTAAATCCTTGCATTACTTCTCTATATTTTGGATACATAATGAATGATTCTGTTCCACCTGTTTCGTTATCAAACTTAAATATAGAACCATCCCAATCAAACAATCCGAATTTATCTCTCCATTGTTGTAGTAGTGGTAAAAACGTGTATCCCATATACTTCAAAAATGTCACATTATCGGTGTATTTTGTACCACCAGCATCAAAGAAACCATTATCTGCAATTTCATACTCTCCATTATTAAACTCAACATAATCTTCAAATTTGGTGCCTGATGTAAGATCCAACAAGGCAACAAACTCTGCTCGGTGATTTTTAACTATAAGTTTATCGTAAATATAATCTAAATCTCCTAAAAAATCATTAATAAGAGATATAATTGCATTTTTTTTCACTCGATCCGTTGAAATTGGTTCTATTAAAATATCTTCTAATTCATACCAAAGAGTTTCAAAACGATGTAAACTATCAAATAGATCTTCATCTTCACCGGCATCAACCACTGCTGTATATAAATCAGGTAACTCATGCCATATATTAATATGAGTTGTTGTATACTCACTAGTTGATAAAGCAGAGTCAACCTCCTCATCATCCGCTTTTTCTCTAAAAACTATATTTTGTATTCTTTTTTTTCCATCACCACCTGGTTTGGCTTCAGTTGAATCTTTTATAGACTTACCAATAGTTTTATCATGAAAACCATCATATAGTTGGTATGGATATAAAGTATTATCATTTCGGGATGTATCTATATAAATTCTTCTGCATTTACAGGTGGTTGCTGTATCTCCGGGTTGAACAGAAAAATATGCTGCCTCATAAATTTTTTCTTTTTCAGGACCACTACCTGCGGTATGATCCTCAAATACGATACCTATTAATAAACCATTTAATGTATTATCTAAATCATTCAAATCTATATCGACTCCTGATGAATTATAATTACTTCCTTTTGTTTCGCCATCCATTATATAATATTCATATATTTTATTTCCATTTAGATAAATAATTGAATAATTAAATCTAATCATAATGTAATATGAAAAATGTGGCGTTTGTTTTTGATTTAGATAAAACCATAGGATATTTTACTCAATTGGCAATTTTTATGGAAGCCATCGAAGAATTTATAAAAAGAAAACTCAAAATAAAAGAATTTTTCCAATTGTTGGATTTGTATCCTAACGTTTTTCGACCAGATATATTTACAATATTCAAATATCTGAAAGAATTAAAAAAAAAACATAAATATGTTAAAGTGTTAATTTATACCAATAATATGGGTCCAAAAAATTGGGTTCATCATATTCGAAAATATATAGAATATAAGTTGGATTATAAATTATTTGATAGAACTATAGCGGCATGGAAGGTTAGAGGTGAAATATATGAAAAGTGTAGAACAGAACATGGTAAAACCGTTTCTGATTTAATAAGTTGCAGTCAATTAAAAAAAGGGGACAAAATTTGTTTTTTAGATGATCAAAAGCATTCTCGAATGATACATCGCAATGTTGATTATTTATATTTATACCCATATAAGTTTGACTATTTATTTAAAAAAATGTCAACAATATTTTTAAAATCGACTACCTTAATAAAAAAGGATGATCATGTGAAATTTAAAGAACATGTTCTTTATTTTTCTAAGAATAATCCAATAGGTTATCGTTATAATGAAGGTAGAAACCCTACGAGTTATGATAAACATGAGATTTCAAAGTTTTTGAAAGATTTTTTTAAGAATAATAAAAAATATACATTAACAAAAAAAAATAAACGAAAAAATAAAACTAGACGAAAGAAATAATATATTGTATGTGAAATAAAATATATTATTATATTAATGTCGAAAACAAGAAAGAAAAAATACCTTTCTCAAAAATACCTTTTTCAAAAAAAGGTAAGAAAAACAAGAAAAACAAGAAAAATAAAAAAAAAATTAAACAAACCCTCCTCAAAAACCTCCCCAAAAATCCAAATCGTAAAAAATTTGCAAGGGTGTAATATAGACGTTTTAAGTAAAAAGTCTCAAAATGGCAAATTTCAAATTAATTTGAAAATAAAGGATGAGCCGTACAAACGTGAAGTAAAAAGAAAATTCCAAAATTGGTTTTATTTCGGTGCTAATAGTGTGAAAGATACCAATGTGCAATATACGATACGTGACGTAAATAATTATGACAATGATTGGAAGGGATTTAATGCGTGTTATTCGTATGACAATGTTAATTGGAAACGGGTAAAAACGATTGTAAAAACACAAAAAAAGAAAACAAATATTTCGTGGAAATTTAAGTCAACCGAAGATAAAGTGTGGTTTGCATATTACCCACCTTACCCGTTTACAAGAGTTCAGAAATTATTTGGAAAAAGTAAGATTATTGGGAGATCTGAAAGAGGACGACCCATTTATATGGAAAAGGTAGGTAAGGGTGATACTAAAGTATGGATTATTTGCGGACAACATCCGGGAGAGACAATTAATTCATGGATTTTAGAAGGGTTTATGGAAAAACTTGAGGAGAGAAAAAGTTTATACAAAAAATATACATTTTTTGTAGTACCATGTATAAATCCAGATGGTAAAGAGATGGGACATTGGTATACAAATGCAAAAGGTGTAAATTTGAATCGTGATTGGCTAGATTTTAAAGCCAAAGAAACACAGGTAGTGAAAAAACAATTTTTAAAATATGGATTTGATTTGGTGATAGATTTGCATGGGGATGAGGGGGCAAATAAACATTTTCTGGCACATAGTCCAAAGAAAAAGCATCCTCGACATGATGAAATAAATGAACGGTTGAATAAGAAAAATAAGAATTTTCAATTAAAAAATTATTATATTAAAAATGGTCATAACCAAACTTTGGCAAATACATTGGATGAATTTACTACTGGTATAACAGTCGAAGGTGCGATGAAACATAAATTGGGAAAACATAAAACAATACAAGACGAGGCAAAGCAAATAGGTAGAGATTTACTGGATAGTTTATAATTTAACGTTTTCTTTTAGATTTTTTGTTTAATTTTCTTTTTTTATTTCTTTTTTTGATGCGAGTTTTTCTGCGTTGTGTGCGTGATTTTCTTCTGCGTGATTTTCTTCTGTGTGATTTTCTCATGCTTGATTTTCTTCTGTGTGATTTTCTTGGTTTTCTACGAGATTTTCTTTTTTTTCTGGATTTGCGTCTACCACCTACCCATACTCCAGGTTGTGGAGGTTTTAAAAATGGAAAATTATGTTTTAAAAAATCATCCACATTATCAGCATCATAATGTGGTCCATTCTCCTTACCCCAATCAGAAATATCGTTAGGGTCATTACCTAAAAAATTACATTTAGTGTTGTTAGATAATCCTAAATCATTCGGAATCAAGTCTCCTCTAATCATATTACTCAAAAAATCCAGTATATATTCATGTCTACCTTTGTCGTCCGGCTGCGCTCTAACTTTTAAAAAAAAGGTAGCCATGTAGTCGTATAGTTCGTCCGCACATTCAGTATCATTATCGCAATATAGGTTCAAGATGCGTGAATATGTGAGGTGTGTATACATTATTTGTACAAGATCTGAAGCATTTGATACATCTGACTCCCCCAACAATCCCATACTGTTCAATGCTTCCCAATACTTGGATGAGAGATGATTGAACGTGTCTTGACAATTAGGTGGTTCTGGCACTGACATTATGATATAACATAAGATAATAATTGTCGGTGGATTTTATATTATATGCATATAACAATGGGTGCAGGGGTTTTACCAATATCAATATATGACGGAAAAATATATTTTCTTTTTTCAAGAGAAGAAAAAAACGCAAGAGATGGGGGATTATTGAGTGATTTTGGGGGAAGAAAAGATAAAAATGAAACATATAGAGAAACTGCTATACGAGAATGCTACGAAGAGGCAAATGGTATATTAGGGTCAAAAATAAGAATTACAAAATTAGTAAAACATGCAGTGGATACTATAACATTAGACGGGTATAAAACATATATATCGGTTATTGGATACGATTCATCATTACCTAAAAAATTTCGCGATAATTTTTTAGATATAAAAAAAAATAAACCAGAATTAGTTGCTAAAAATGGTTTATATGAAAAAGATATGCTTAAATGGATTTCATTTGGAGATCTAAAAAAAAATATAAAAATTTTTAGACCATTTTATAGAAAATTTATTAAATATATTTTAGATAATACGTAAATCAATATTCTTTAAATATACATACCGAATGGCGCCCCACCTTCTTTTGTTTTTTTAATAAGTTTATTTATAATTTCAAGTGTAACTGTAAATGGAAATTCGACAGTTATGATTTCTTTTTCATTGAAAAGAATAGACCCTGTTTTCATAAGTCTATATAGATTAAGTTTTGTATAAATAATTTCTAAACATCTTTTTAAATTTCTAACTCCTTTTTCTTTATCAGTAAGATTATTACTGATATAGTTAATTGTTTCCTCTGGGAAAATAATTTGATCTTTTTCAAAATTTACATTTTTTTCAATCTTAGGAATTAAATAATCACGTGCAATAATATATTTATCATCTGTTTTATATCCATCTGTTTGGATACTATACATTCTATCTTTCAAAATAGGATTAATCTTAGATTCATCATTATAACTAAATATGAACATAGATTTTCTAAGATCAAAATCAATATTTGCAAAATATTTATCATGAAATTTATCATTTTGAGATGTATCTGTGAGATGTGTTAGAATTCCAACAATTTCATCACCCTTTGGCGTTTGGCTAATTTTGTCTAGTTCATCAAAATAAAACACCGGGTTCATACATTTACATTTAATAAGAATATCAACAATTTTACCCCAATGACTTCCTTCATATGTGTAAGAATGTCCTTCTAGGAAACTACTATCAGTTGCACCTCCTAATGCTAAAAATGCAAAAGGACGGTTCAGAATTTTACTAACACCTTCTTTTATTAGAGAAGTTTTACCAGTACCTGGTGGGCCCTTTATTGCAATAGCAGTACCTATAGCATCAGGGTTGGAAATCCATTGTCCAATCATTTGAAGAATTTGAAGTTTTGCGTCTTCTAATCCATATACAGCCTTATCCAGAATATTTTTGGCATTTTCAATAAACTCTTGGCATTTTTCAGGACCATCTGCCATTGAAATGGGAAGATTTTTGTGTTTATTGAAAGGAATTCTCATAAACGTATCGACCCATTGTTTATTTTTGTAATATTCGCCTGAACTAGGATCCATATATTCGAGTGTATTTATTTTTTTCATAGCATAGGATTTAAATTCAAGTGGGATATCAGATTCAATAAGTGAAATACGATAAGGTTTTTCCACATTGGAATAGGAGTTAACATCTTTAAGTTTAGTTAAAATTTTTTGCTGACTATCTAAATCCATTTTTTTAAAATATTTAAAATCATTCATAACATTTTTTTCTCGTAAAAGTTTGCGAAGATGGAAGAAATTTTTCTCCTTTAATTTTTCTTCTTTTTTCTTCTGTTCTTTTTCATCTTTTTTGACCTTTGCTTTAGAGAGTTCATCGAATTTTTTTTTTAAACTATCATCTCCTTCTTTTTGAGCATCAATCAATTGTTTTAATTCATCTAGAACTGCTTTTTCGTCATTATTAACATCTTTACTGTTATCATTTTTTTCATACGGTTTGATATTACTAGAAAGAATAGATTTATGAAGTTTTTTTCCCTTATATTTTTTATCTAAAAGAATATTGTATTTTGGTCGCATTCTTTTTGACCTTTTATCAACTTTTTGAATTTTACCCTTCTTAAAATCATCCCATCCTTTCATTTTAAGAAGAACTTTTTGATTTTTTTTGTATTTTGTATTATAACCCTGCTCATTTTTTTTCATTTCTTTTTCCTGTTCACGCATTAATTCTTCCCATTCTTCTTCAGTTACGTCATCTATTAGTTTATCACAATTTTTAGTTTTTTTAATTTTTTTAGTTTTTTTAGATTTAGGAGATTTTTTTTTCTTTGGGGATTCCTCTTCCTCTTCTCCATCCTCTTCCCCATCTTCTTCCCCTTCCCCATCTTCTTCAGTAGATTCTTCTTCCCATTCATCATCATACATGCCCCTTCCTTGAGGCACTGAAAATATAATATTAAATTTCATATTGGTTTTCATAAATTCTTCTAATTCACCTTCTGACATATCCTGATATTCTTCATCTGACATGTCCTGATATTCTTCTTCAGATACATCTTCTTCTGATATAATTTTTTCATTTTTAGATTTTTTTATTTTTTTATTAATAGGTTGGGATTTTTTATTACCATTATTTTTAGAGTTATCCATTAATTTGTCAATTTTCTCTAATTGTTTTACCCGCTCTTTACCACTTTTAGAAGGAAATATTTTTTGCATAAATTTTTGCATTTCTAGTGTATCCATCTCTTCAATCTCATCTTTTTGGGGATCATAATCACTAGAAGAATCATCATCTGATGATTGTTTTTTAGAATGTTTTTTGTGTTTAGGAGAATCTCCTTTATGTTTTGGCATATATAATAATAATATCATTTTTATTTATGTATTTTATTAATTCAATTTATTTTTTATAAGATTTTATAAGAGATTTTATAAGATTTTATAAGAGATTTTTAAATTGAAAAACAATCTAAATAAATATTAACACAATATAAGTATGGCACAAAAAATGATAAATCCATCAAAAATAATAGGAATACAATTTAGTGTTTTATCCCCAGAAGAGATTCGTAATAGTTCTGTAGCAGAAATAACATCAAGGGATACCTACATTAATAATAAACCGGTAATTAATGGTCTATTTGATCCAAGGATGGGAGTACTAGATCCGGGGTTGATTTGTCCAACAGATGGTTTAAATTATATGAATACTCCGGGATATTTTGGACATATTAATTTAGCACGTCCTGTATTTTATATTCAATATTTAACAACAACCATAAAGGTTTTACGATGTATATGTTTTAAATGTAGTAAACTAAGAGTTAGTAAAGAGAAATTTAAGTATTTGTTAGAAGAGGATTCTAAGACCCGATGGGATAATATATTCCGCGAAGCCTCTAAAATTAAAAGATGCGGTGAAGAAATAGTAGATGGGTGTGGTTGCAAACAACCAAGAAAAATTTACAAAGAAGGATTAGCGAATATTTATGCTGAATGGGAAAATACAGATGGAATTGAAAGTGAAGACGGAACCGTAAAAGATAAATTAACGATGAAACTGAGTCCTGAAATGGTTTTAAAAATTTTTCGAAGAATTAGTGATGAAGACGTAAAATTTATGGGATATAGTCCTATTTGGTCGAGACCGGATTGGTTTATTTGTCAAGCATTGGCTGTACCGCCTCCTGCAGTTAGACCATCTGTAAAACATGATTCCCAACAGAGAAGTGAGGATGATATATCACATATTATTGTGAATATTATTAAAGCGAATAAAACATTACAAGCGAAGATTGATGGAAATCATGCTGAAAAGGTTATAGAAGATTGGACGACGGTTCTTCAATATTATGTAGCAACAATGATAGATAATCGCATTCCGGGTGTTGCTGCGGTTGCGCAAAGAAGTGGCAGAGCCTTAAAATCTATTAAAGAACGTTTGGTAGGAAAAACAGGAAGGGTCAGAGGTAATCTAATGGGAAAACGAGTAGATTATTCAGCCCGTTCAGTGATTACTCCGGATGCAAATTTGAAAATTGCTGAGTTGGGTGTTCCAGTTGCTATTGCGATGAATATTACATTCCCAGCATGTGTGAATAAAAGAAATCATAATTTCCTTATGAAGTTAGTATTAAATGGTCCTAAGACCTATCCGGGTGCAAATATATTACAAAGAAAATCAGGAGAATCCATATCTTTAAAATATGTTGACAGAGATACGTTGACATTGAATGATGGCGACACTGTACATAGACACTTGTTGAACGGTGATCCTGTACTTTTCAATAGACAACCTACACTTCACAGAATGAGTATGATGTGTCATATTGTTAAAGTAATGAAAACTGGTTCAACATTTCGTTTAAATGTTGCAGATACAAAACCATATAATGCTGATTTTGATGGTGATGAAATGAATATGCATGGACCGCAAGATGAAGAAAGTCAGGCAGAATTAATGTATTTAGCAGCAGTTCCTAGGCAAATTATTTCTCCTCAAAATAATCAGTCTATTGTTGGAATTTTCCAAGATTCTCTTTTAGGAAGTCATAGATTTACACGTGAAAATATTAATTTTTCGCCTAGACAAGCCATGAATTTGCTTATGTATTATGATAATGTAGATAAAAGTCTTTTTACAAATAACGAAAATAACATTAGTAGTTTTGAAATTTTAAGCCAAATTTTGCCACCTATATCAACTAGATTTTCAAATAAATTATACGATGAAGATAATGAAAATAAAAAGACGTCGAATAATATTATTGAGATAATAAATGGTAAATATGTGAGGGGTTCTATGGATAAAAGTGTATTGGGTGGTGGTTCCAAGGGATTAATTCAGACAATATTCAACGATTTTACACATAATGAATCTGCTGATTTTATTGATAATCTTCAAGCCGTAATAACTGAATATATGAAAATAAGTAGTTATAGTGTTGGAATTAGTGATCTAATTGGTGATGAACAAACGAATCAAAAAATTATATCGACAGTAAATGAGAAAAAGAAAGAAGTGCATAATTTAATTAATCAATTGCATTTAGGTGTTTTTGAAAATTCGACTGGAAAAACAAATGAAACTGAATTTGAAACGCGAGTGAATGCTCTTTTGAATGAGGCATCGGGGAATGCTGGAAAAATAGGGAGAAAAAGTTTGTCAACAGACAACCGATTTGTTATAATGGTGAATGCGGGTTCAAAAGGAAGTACGATTAATATTGCTCAAATGATTTCTTGTTTGGGTCAACAAAATGTGGATGGTAAGAGAATTCCATTGGGATTTGAGGATAGAACATTACCGCATTACACTAAATTTGATGATAGTCCAGAAGCAAGAGGATTTGTTGAAAGTTCTTTTATCCAAGGTCTAACACCGGAAGAGGTATATTTTCATGCGATGGGTGGTCGTGTGGGTCTTATTGATACGGCAGTTAAAACAAGTCAAACAGGATATATTCAACGTCGGTTGATTAAAAGTATGGAAGATCTTAAGGTTGAATATGACATGACGGTTAGAAATAATAAAAATAAGATTATCCAATTTATATACGGAGATGATAATGTTAATCCTACTAAAACGGAAAATCAAGTATTTCCACTTGCTGTAATGTCATTGGAGGAAATATATAGTCATTTTCAAGTTCCACTGGATAAAAGTAATTCACTGTTTAATACTACGTATACTAAAGATGCGGCTAAAAGAATGAGAAAACAACAAAAGACGTTAAATAAAAAATTAGTTCAGCAACTTGAAATGTTTATAAACCGAAAAGATGATGTTGTAAAACATGTATTTAATTTTGAAAAAGAGGTTGTTGTACACATTCCTGTGCATTTTAAAAGAATAATGAATAATATAGAAAAACAATTATATATTCAAGGTGATTTTGTGGTTGATATAACTCCATTGGAAGTGATGGAATTGGTAGACGAAACATTTCAATCATTATCTCAAACAGAATTAATAAAACCAAATGAATTATTTAAGTTGGCATGGTATTATTATTTGACACCGAAAGAATTACTGATGTTGCGTAAATTTAATCGAAAATCACTCGTATATCTTATGGAGGTATTGGTATTGAATTATAATAAAGCAATCGTTCATCCGGGAGAAATGGTGGGTATGATTGGTGCTCAAAGTATTGGTGAACCAACTACACAATTAACGTTGAATACATTTCATTTTGCGGGGGTAGCAAGTAAATCGAATGTAACTAGGGGAGTTCCTAGGATTGAAGAAATTTTGTCTTTATCGGAAAATCCTAAACAACCATCAACTACTATTTATTTGAAGGAGGAAGATCAAACAAGTATTGAAAAGGCACAAGAACTCAAATATTCTCTTGAATATACATGTTTAAGAGATATTACAAATACGATTAGTATTTGTTTTGATCCAAATCCAGAAGATACGATGATAGACGAAGATAGAATTTTATTGGAAGAATACAATGAATTTAAAAAAGTGATGGAGGACTGCGGAGTTGAGTTAGATAGTGATAATCAGTCAAAATGGGTTATTAGAATAGAGTTATCTAGGGAAGAAATGATGGATAGAAATGTTAATATGGACGATATACATTTTGCTCTTAAAAATTCTTTAAAACAAAATATAAATTGCGTGTTTAGTGATTTGAATGCTGATAATTTAATTTTTAGAATAAGGTTAATTAATTCAAAAGCAATGATGGCAAGTAAAAATAAAAATTTGGATCAAAGTGATGAAATTTATATGTTGAAAAATCTACAAGAAAATATATTGAATAATATAATTCTTAAGGGTATAAAAGGTATTCCTAAAATTGTTATTCGTAAGGTTGCAAATTATCTAATTAAAAAAGATGGAAATTATGAACCAACTGATATATGGGTGTTAGATACAGTTGGCAAAAATTTGAAGGAGATTTTAGCAAGAGATGATATAGATACGAAAAGAACATACAGTAATGATATTCAGGAGGTTTATAGAACTTTAGGAATTGAAGCAGCGAGAAAATGTATATTAACAGAACTGGAGGAGGCATTTTCAGACACAACTTATATTAATTATCATCATCTGGCTATGCTTTCTGATAGAATTTGTGCGACAAAGAAAATGGTCAGTGTATTCAGACATGGAATTAATAACGATGATATTGGACCTATTGCTAAGGCAAGTTTTGAGGAAACTCCTGAAATGTTTTTGAGGGCAGCGAGACATGCAGAATTGGATTTAATGACTGGCGTGTCAGCAAATATTATGTGTGGTCAGGATGGTTATTTTGGTACAGGAGCCTTTCAAGTGTTATTAGATATAAATGAAATTAACAAATTGGAGACGAAAACGATTGACAAAAAGATAAATGTTGAAGATATGTTAAAGGTGGAAGATGAAAATGATTATTGTTCTAAAAATAATATCAAAATAAATGATAATGGTGAATTAATTTCAGGTCAAAATAGCGGAACTATTGCCGACGATTATGATATTGGGTTCTAAGCAAAATATATTATATATAATAATTATATATGTTGCTACAAAAAATATTTTTTATCATGAAGGATAAATATTCTATTTCCATTGATGAAATAGAAGATTTATTTGATATTGAAGAAAATGGAAATGATTTGATTATATATAAAAATATCATAACTAGATTTGATAGTGTTTTACAACTGAAATTTGAAAATATGTATATTGAATCAAAATCAATAAAAAATAAGTTGGATAGTTTTTTAAAAGTATATTTATGGAAAAAGGCAATAAATAGTGAAATAGACAATGATTTGTTTTTGACATCATTGGATGATTTTGCTGAAAAATATGTTATATCGATATTGGAAGGAAAAACTATATATAAATTTCGTATAAGTGATATAGTAAATCTATGGATGTTATCATTGACACATACAGATGGATTATTTGTCAGTCCGGTATGTATTAAAAATCCTTATACAAATTTGGAATTTTCGAAGACCAGTTTGTATAATATTTTTTTAAAATTATTACACACTGGTTTTATAATACCTTCTTTGATAACGTCTATTATACACTATAATCTAGATATTTATATGTTCAAGATTCGAAATTATCCGGAATTGAAAGAATTGTCTATATTAAATTTTATACGTGAGGGTAGTTGTTTGGAAAAATATGAACAAATTATAAATATGCTTCATGATAATAGAAAGGTGATTGATTATCATACAATGGCTAGTTTATGTGAGTGGTCAGTAAAAAAACGAGCAACAGAAGTTTTTAGTAACTATTTATTTTTATATTTAGAGTCGAAATATTCATGTAATCCTTTAATAAAAAATGAAAATAAAAAAAGACTGGCGGAAAAACTTAAGAAATTTATAACAGATGAGCCAACTTTTGGATTTAGTTCGATAGATGTTGTGAGATATGTACCGTTGGACGAACGCGCTGCCGAAAGAAGGAGAATCAGAAGAGATAATTATCAAGCCAGACCTCCACCTCCAGATTATTTAAGAAGACTAAATACTATAATACCGCAACGACCGCCACCATCGGGACATGTTTGGAATTCTACGCAAATTCCAACACCTCCTTCGCATTTTTCATCTCCTCTAACAAATGAAATTGTAATAAATTATTCACCTGATGGTGCACCCAATTCAGATCAACTACCGCCATTAAGACTAAATAATTTTATAGCGCGAACTAATATTATTAGTAATGTAAATGATCCAGAAAATATACCAGAAAATATACCAGAAAATATACCAGAAAATATACCAGAAAATATGACAGAAAATATACCCGAAAATATGACAGAAACTATGACAGAAACTATGACAGAAACTATGACAGAAAATATGACAGAAAATATGACAGAAACTATGACAGAAACTATGACAGAAGAAACATTGGTCACTGCGCAAGTTACTATTTCATCTACAAATACCCCGAGTGACATACGATATTTGATGAATACTCGAAATAGAACTAGGGATATATTACAACAA
>Ga0209709_10001689_pt1 | contig 20088 bp, 26 predicted proteins | sample ArcticOcean_MG_C_2_FD_187435 | JGI IMG/M metagenome (GOLD analysis project Ga0209709, IMG submission 187435) | Marine microbial communities from western Arctic Ocean - ArcticOcean_MG_CB4_136 (SPAdes) (version 2) | ecosystem: Environmental > Aquatic > Marine > Oceanic | place: Arctic Ocean...
TATCTGGAAAAAAAGGTCCAGAACAACAAGCAGCAGCTAAAAAAGTTCTACCATTCTTTCCTAACCAAGGAGATAGAGGAACTCACATGAACATTAGTGGTGGTGGTGTATTAAAAAATGCTCCAAATAAAGCTAATGCAATTAAACTACTTGAGTTTTTATTAACTAAAGAAGCACAAACACATATAGTTAATAATACATTTGAATACCCAATGATTGCAGGTGTTGAGCCTCATGCATTAGTTAAACAAATGGGTCTTGGATTTAAACAAGATTTAAAAACTAAAGTAGCAAATTACGGAAAAAACCAAGCCGCAGCATTAGAAGTAATGTTAGCTGCTAAGTGGAAGTAAGCAATAAGTGAAAAAGAATTTATTTAATATTGATTTAAATAAATTTTCTGATGTATATGGGTCGCAATCTCTGAAGGCTTGTGATCCGTGTGCAGCAGAGTGTAAAAAAATCAATAGAAAAATAAATAACAGAAAGTTATCAGATATTAAAGACGATGAGGTTGCACATATCCTTTCTCCCTTTAATACATAATTTTCTTTTTAATGATTGTGCTCATAAACTCTTACAAGGTATTTACCCTACTAAATTTGTCTATGAGCACTAAAAAATTCAAATGCAAATAATACAATTAAACAAACACTTAAAAAATAATAGGAATAGAATGATTGAGGGAAAAAAATGTTCAAGCGTAGTTTTAAAAACAAGAAAAATTGGTAAATGGGTTGATGTGAATACTGATGAAATTTTTAAAAGTAAAAAAGTAATTTTATTTTCGCTACCAGGAGCGTTTACCCCCACATGCTCTGAAAAGCAGTTACCAGGTTTTGAAAAAAATTATGATAAATTACTGTCTCTTGGCGTTAATGAAGTTATTGTATAAGTGTCAATGATGGTTTTGTAATGAACGCTTGGGCAGATCAACAAAAATTAACAAAAGTTAAGGTATTACCTGATGGAAATGCGGACTTTACTCGCTCAATGGGGATGTTAATTGATAAAAAGCATTTAGGTTTTGGTCTAAGAAGCTGGAGATATTGTGCAATAATTAATGACGGTGTTGTTGAAAAATGGTGGCAAGAGGATGGTATGAATAATGATGGAAGTGATCCTGATCCGTACGTGCAAACAACTCCAGAAAATTGCATAGAATACTTATCTAAATAATAAGATTCTAAGTATTCCACAGTTTATAAGAAAGTTTTTTAAGAATTAGCTCTCGTAATCTCTCTCTCAAATTGGTTTCAGAGCTGGTATTAACTTCTCCTGGCAACAAGGGAAGTTTCTTAAAAATAATAATTGGGGTAATATGAAATATGGGATTTAGAAAAATAAATATTTGGTATGTGGCATCATTTTCTATTTCTTTAATAGTAGCCGTTCCTATTATAACTGTATTCAGTAGTTTTTTTGAAATTACTGGGGATTATAGTTCAATTTTAAAAAATACTTTTCTTTATGACTATATTTATAATTCTTTAACACTTTTAATAGGTGTCTTATTCTTAACATTTGTAATTGGTGTTGGGTGTGCCTATCTGGTTTCATTTTATAATTTTCCAGGTGTAAATTTTTTTAAATGGTCTCTAATTCTATCTTTTGCAGTTCCAGCTTATATCTACGCATATTCTTTAACTGCTTTTTTTGAAAATTATGGAACAGCTTTTTCAATTTTAAAAAACTTGTTTGGAGAGGGTAATTACAATTCTTATATTCCAAAATTTGATGGAATGACGGGAGCTATAATCTCAATATCTTTTTCATTATTTGGATATGTTTATGTTTTAACAAGAACATCATTTCATTATCAATCTCAAAATTTAATTGAACTAGGAAAAAACCTTGGCTTTTCAAAAGAAAAATCATTTTTTAAAATAATACTTCCTTCTGCTAGACCTGCAATAGTAGCTGGTCTTTCATTAGTTGCAATGGAGACTTTATCAGATTTTGGTTCAGTATCTTTTTTTGGGATATCCACTTTTACTACAGGTATATATAATGCATGGATTTCTTTTGATGACCTTGCTTTAGCTAATAGGTTATCATTTTATTTATTATTTTTTATTCTTGGACTTTTTATTTTAGAAAATTTTTCTAGAAAAAAAGCACAGTACCACACATCTTCTAAAGGTGGTTTTAAATCAAAATCAGTCATTACTTTAAGTGGATATAAATCATTTTTAGCATTTTCTTTTTGTTTGTTTGTTTTTACTGTAAGTTTTTTATTTCCAGTTCTACAAATGCTTTATTGGACAATTATTTTTCCAAAACATTTAGCAGACTTAAATTTGATTGAATTATTTTCAAATACTATAATTTTAGTAATTTTATCCAGCTTTTTATTGATTTCTTTAGCTTTCATTTCAAATTATGGAAATAGAGTTTCAAAAAGTAAATTCCTGGAAGCGTTAACAACTTTTTCAATATCTGGATATGCAATACCTGGTATTATTTTGGCCGTAGCATTCATCACTTTTATTTCATGGTTTGATAATAATATCCTAGGTCAATTTGAATTAAATAGTATAAAGCCAATATTTATTGGATCTATTTTAGGCTTAGTCTTAGTTTATTTTATAAGGTTTTATTCTTTAGCAAGTAATGGAATTAAATCTGGTTATTTAAAGATGAATTACTCAATTGACGAGGGTGCTTATTTATTAGGTTATTCCAAATTCAAGACATTCAAAAATATTCATATTCCATACCTAAAAAATTCAATTTTATTAATTGGAATATTACTTGCCATTGAAATCATAAAAGAACTCCCAATTACGTTAATTATGAGGCCATTTAATTTTGAAACATTTGCTACTAAGGCATATATTTATGCTTCCCAAGATTTATTAGAAGCTGCTGCTGCACCATCTTTATTTCTTATTATTATTGCAAGTTTCTTTATTTTAATTACATCTAAATATATTCTTAAGGATTAATAAATATGAATAAAAATTTTTTAGAAATAGACAACGTAACATTTACTGCTAGTGCACAAAATAAAGTGAGCAATGTTTCGTTAACCATTGAAAACCAAGGAGACATTGTTTGTTTGTTGGGTCCATCAGGAATAGGAAAGACTACAATTCTTAGAACAATTGCTGGTCTAGAAAAAATACATACAGGAAAAATTTTATTAAAAAATAAAATAATCTCTTCGCAAGACGTTCATGTAGAACCAGAGCACAGAAACATATCGATGGCCTTTCAAGATAACTCATTATTCCCACATTATAATGTTTTAGAAAACATAAAATTTGGAGCTGAGAGAAATAAAAAGAAAAAAAAAGGTTTAAATATTAATGAGATAATTAAATTTCTTCATATTGATCATGTGATAGACAAATTTCCTCATCAAATAAGTTCTGGTGAAGCACAAAGAGCTTCTTTAGCTAGATCCTTATTATCAAACCCTGATCTACTGTTATTAGATGAACCATTATCAAATGTAGATCAAAGTTTCAAAGAAGAAATCCAAGTTAAATTAAAACAAATATTAACCGAACAAAAAATAACAACTATAATTGTAACCCATGACTCTTATGAAGCTTTTTATCTAGGTACAAAATGTGGAATAATTCTAGACGAACAACTAAAACAATTTGATGATCCTTATAATGTTTACCATTTTCCAAATTCAGTAGAAGTAGTTAACTTTTTAAATAGAGGAATTTTAATTCCAGCAAAAGTTACAGGTGAAAATAGTTTAGAGAGTGTTGATTTGGGCACAATTACAGGTGATTTTATTAAGCATTACCCAAAAGGTTCAGATGTTCAGCTCCTATTGCAACCAGAGGATCTAGAACATGATGATCAAAGCAACCTAAAACTAGAAGTGGTTGATAGAAAATTTAGAGGAACCAACTTTATCTACACACTTAAAACTCCAAGCAATAAATTAATTCCTGTATTTGTACACTCCCATCACATCCATCAACATGAGGTAGATGAAAAATTTGGTATCAAGCGTCCTATTAATATTGATCATATAGTTTGTTTCTAATACAAAACTTTATTTAGAAATGAATAATAAACTAAAAACATTAGCTAAGGGAATAATTGATGTAAGCCCTTTAATGATACCAGTAGTTCCTTTTGGAATCATATATGGTGTTATTGGAATGGATTTAGGCATTGGTCCTTACATGACATTAGGATTATCGATTATAATTTTTGGTGGAGCTTCTCAGATAGTTTTACTGCAACTATTTTCAGGTGGTGCATCATCTTTGGTTATTTTGAGCTCTGTAGGTGCTGTAAATTCTAGACATGTATTGTATGGAGCTGTTTTATCAGAACATTTATCTAACCTAAAACTTTCATGGAAAATAATTTTGTCTTATGTAATGACAGATCAAGCCTTTGCAGTTTCAAACAATTACTTTAAAAAAAATAATAAAGATAAAAATTATCATTATCATTTACTTGGTTCGGGTTTTACATGTTGGACTATTTGGCAAATTTCTACAATTTTAGGTATAGTTTTAGGATCAGTTGTACCTGAAGAGTTAGGTTTAAGTTTTACAATTTCTTTAACATTTCTTGCTTTATTGATTGGTGATTTTAGAAAATTTAAAAATATTATTGTAATGTTAGTATCTGGAATAGTGGCAACCATTGGCTACAACACAATACCGTTTAAGGCATACATAATTGTTGCTGCGCTATCAGCCTTAATTGTTGCTCTATTATTAACTTTAATAGATTTAAAGAAAAAATAATGCATTGGTCACTTATAATTTATGCAGGAATTATTACATTTGTAACAAGATTTTCTATGATCTTCTTACTTAAAAAAGATATTTTAAATGATAGAGCAAAAAAAATATTATCTTTTGTTCCAGCCGCAATTTTTCCAGCAATAATCTTTCCACCGATATTTTTAAATAGTGCAGGCTCTTTAGACTTAGAAGGTAATCCTCAAATATTAGCTGCTATATTTGCAATAATTATTGGTTATTTTAGTAAAAATATCATAGCCACAATATTTGCAGGTCTTATCTCTTATTGGCTTTTAATTTTTTTTTATTTTTAAATATAAAATAACTATGAAATTTTTTACTAAACTGTTTTCAAGAAGTAACCTAGAGCTTAAAATTAATGATGGTGGAAGATCGGCAGCAGGATATCTAGGTAAAACAGGTGATTGTGTGGTCAGATCTATTGCCATCGTAACCAATCTTCCTTATCAAAAAATTTATAATGATTTATATAAAGCAAATGAAAATTTCAGAACTACCTCTAAAACTAAGCTTGCAAGAAGTTTAAAGCAAAAAAATGATAGTCCAAGAACTGGCACACATCGTGTAGTTCTTAAAAAATATCTAAAAAATTTAGGATGGAATTGGACTCCAACAATGTTTGTCGGGCAGGGTTGCAAGGTTCATTTAAAGAAAGATGAGTTACCAAGTGGGACTCTAATAGTATCTTGTTCAAAACATATTACAGTCGTTAAAGACGGAGTTCTTAATGATACTTATGATTGCTCCAGAAATGGCACAAGATGTGTTTATGGATATTGGACTAAGACTAATTAGATTTACATATAATATTTAATATTATAGGTTATAAAAAATAAAGGGGTGTCGTAATTGACTGAGAATAAACCCTAATAACCTGTCCGGTAATTCAGAAAGGGAAAAAAATGGATAACACAAACTATATAAGTCAATCAACATCGTTAATACTTGTTATTGTTATAAGTTTAATCTTTACATTAGTTGGGTTAGCTTATTCCAAAAGATATCAAGGTATAAATAATTATTTAACAGCTAATAGAAATATTGGATTTTTTTCACTTACTACAAGTTTAATTGCCTCAGCACTTGGAGCGTGGATTTTATTTGGTCCAGCTTCAGCAGCCACATGGGGTGGAATAGGTGCCGTGATTGGTTATGCACTTGGCACAGCTTTTCCAATGATTTTTTTAATTTCTTTAGGAAAAAAAATAAGAAATGAATTTCCTAAAGGCTCAACTTTAATTGAATTTTTAAGAAAAAGATTTGGTAAAAGATTATTTAAATTAGTTTTACTAATGACAATTTTTTACATGTTTGTTTTTTTATGTGCTGAAGTTACTGCGGTAGCAATATTAATTAACTACATTTCAGGCAGCGAATTATGGATTACTGCTTTAGCAGTTTTAATTGCAACTTTAATTTATACTCTTTATGGAGGATTAAGAGCTTCTATTTTTACAGATAATATTCAAATGATCGTAGTTTTGATTTTACTTTTAATATCAGTTTTTTACCTAACATCATTTACAGGTGATCAGTTTTCATTTTCTTTTATAAAGGAAAAAAGTCCTCATTTGTTAAGCAGCAGTTATATTCCAAATTATACAGCAGGATTAACTTTTTTTATTGCGGTATCAGCAACAAATCTCTTTCATCAAGGAAACTGGCAAAGGGTTTATGCGGCAAAAGATAATGAAACACTTAAGAAAAGTTTAATATTTTCATTTATTGTCATAATTCCAATAGTTTTATTTATGGGCTTTAGTGGATTGGTTGCTGTGTCTGTTGATCCTAAGGTTGTTCCAGATTTAGGTTTTTTCTTTCTGCTATTAAGAGATCAAGTAGAATTTTTATCAATAATTATTGTTATCTTGGGATTATCATTAACTATTAGTACAGTTGATACTTTGGTTAATGCTATTTCAAGTTTAATTATAGTTGATGGTAAGGCAACATTTAACTTAAGTAGAAACGTAGATTATTTGAAACTTTCTAAATATTTTATAATAGGACTTTCTATTATAGCTTTTATTGTGGCTTCGAAAGGATTCAGTATTTTATATTTATTTCTATTAGCAGATTTATTTTGCTGTGCTTTTGTTTTGACTGTTTTTTATAGTTTTTATAATAAAAAGATTAATGAAAAAACTTCATATTTAGCCATAGTTATTGGTTTATTTGGTGGGATTCTTTTATTCCCAACTCCTGATTTTTCGAAGAGTTTACTTATTGGAATATTGCTGCCTGTTGAATCGTTTCCAACATTTGTGTCGGAATCCTTACTTTTCTTATCTTTCTTAACTGCTACATTTGTTCCTATGGGAATTTGGAAGTTGAGAAAATTTTAAAATATTATAAAGTATGGTTAAAAGATTATGTTAAGCACTATTTTACCTTTTATCACTCTTATTTTAGTTGTTGTATTCATTCATGAATATGGACACTATTATTTTGCTAAAAAATATGGAGTTGGAGTTACAGACTTTTCTATAGGCTTTGGTAAGGAAATATTCGGTTGGAATGATAAATCGGGCACTCGTTGGAAGATTTGCTGGATACCATTAGGGGGGTATGTAAAGTTTTTTGGTGATAGAAATGTCTTTAGTCAAGCAGATCAAGAAAAAATAATAAACCAATACAATAAAGAAGACCAAGAAAAATTATTTGTTCTTAAACCGTTATATCAAAGAGCTATAATTGTAGTTGCGGGACCACTAGCTAATTTTTTATTAGCTATAGTGATATTTTTTTCTGTTTATATATTTGTTGGTAAAGATTTTACACCAGCTGTAATTAATGAAGTGCAAAATGATAGCCCCGCTATGATAGCAGGTCTTAAAAATAACGATATAATAGTTTCAGTTGATGGAAATAAAGTAAAGAGTATCATGGAAGTTTCTAAGTTTATAATGATGTCTACTGATGAGTTAGTTGATTTTACGGTAACAAGATCAAACCAAAACCTTACATTTAAAGTTAAACCAGATATTGTTGCTAGTGAAGACAACCTAGGAAATAAAATAAATAAAAGGATGGTTGGTATTAAACTTGGGGCTTATAATAATGAAATTAATCATGTTAAATTAGGTCCGGTTAAAGCTATTTATTATGCAGTTAATGAGGTATATTATGTGAGTTCATCTTCATTGAAATATTTAGGTAGTATACTTACTGGCTCAGGTGACAGCTCTCAGCTAGGAGGACCAATTCGTATAGCAAAAATTACAGGACAAGTTGCAGAATTTGGATTCTTACCTTTTTTAAGTATGATGGCATATATTTCAATTAGCCTAGGTTTAATAAATTTATTTCCAATACCTATGTTAGATGGAGGTCATTTAATGTTTTATAGTTTCGAAAAAATATTAGGACACCCTTTAAGCCAAAAAGTTCAAGAAGGTTTTTTTCGAATCGGAATGTTTTTATTGTTATCATTGATGTTTTTTACAACATTTAACGACCTAAAAGACCTTGGTTTATTCTAGTATTTTTATTTTTTATAAATTAAAAAACCCTTTAGAATCAATGTTTATTTGCTGTATTTCAACATGTGGTATTAATTAATCTTAAGTACACTAATAAAATGCTTGATTTATAAGCTTTTATGTAAAATATAGTAAAAAAACCTTAAAACCGGAGCTAAAAAATGAACAAAAAACAATTAGTGGCTAAATTAGCTGTTTCTTTAAACCAAAGCAAAGCCGATGCAGAGCGCACTTTTGATACTATTACCAACACTATTCTAGATGCCTTAAAAGGTGATGATTCAGTGAAAATTGCTGGTTTTGGTACTTATAAAGTGGCAAAAAGAAAAGCAAGAATTGGAAGAAACCCTAGAACTGGTGAGCAAATCCAAATTGGAGCTTCTCAAAAAGTTAAATTCTTACCTGCAAAAGCACTTAAAGAAGTATTCAATAAATAATATAGTAATATTTTAAACAGGCCCCTTAAATGGGGCCTTTTTTATAGCATAGCGTCCAATTATATTAAATTTCTTATCAGAAACTATTATTTCTCCTGAGCTAGCTTCAATATTAAGAACTTCAGAAATAACAACAAAATGAGTTATTAACACTAAATTTTTTTCACTATTCCAGTTAAGAATATAATTTTTTAGATCTTTAATTTGTTTGTCTTTGTTATTTTTAAATCTAGGGTCGTAAAATGAATTAAGTGCATCAAAAGTAGCATATTTATTAAAAGCATATGTAGCTGTATCCTTACATCTGCACCATTCACTCGATAAAACTCTATCTATTTGAATTTTATTTTCAGAAAAAAATTGACCTATTTTTTTTGATTGATCAATACCTTTATAATTTAAATTTCTTTGTGTAGAGCAATCATTTAATTGAAAATTAGCTGGATCTCCATTTCCAGGAGCATAAGCATGTCTAATAAAAATTAGTTTTTCTCCATCCTTTAATAAATTGATTAATTGTTCTTGAGAATTAATAGGTGTTGAAAAAACTATTAAAAGAAAAATAATAAGGTTTTTTATCATTAGAGTTCATTTTCATCCCAAAGTTTTTTATAATTTATAAATGGAGATAACCCATAACTAGAATTTATATTTGTTAAGTGTAAAGAAAGACTTTTTAAAGGAGAGATACAAAGTTCCTTTGTGTAGATTTCATTAAGGTGTTTTTCAAATGGATCATTTCTATCCAAACAAGTGTTATAAAAATTATTCCAATATTTATCTAATAAAGTTTTTGTTGTCATGAATGTACATAGAGTTTGATTAATTGTTCTCCAATGCCTTTTGTTTCCAATTAAAATATTTGTTTTTTCATTATTCATATATAAGTATGGATAATCAGCAGGACACATAAAAATATCTTTATTAACCTGTGAAGCTATTCTTTCGTATGATGCAATCATTTCTTCCACCATAGGTTCAAAATGTAAATAATCATCTTCTACAAATAAAACTAAATTTTCACCATGTTCTTTTCCTAACTCAAAAGACTGTAGAAGGCTGGCTAGATTTGAAAAAGTTTGATCATTTTTTTGCTGTTTGATTATATTTTTATATTTATCATGGTTTAAAGAAGTAATATTTATATCTAAAGCATTTTTATCTATAAGGTTTTTAATCTTATCTAAATTTTTTTCTTTAGATTTGTCATCAACAATCATTATCTTAAATTTTATATTTGGGTATTTGGCTTTAGAAAAATTAATTGATTTAATAAGTGAATTTAAAGCCCTTAAGGAATATTCAATTTTTGGCTGTTCAAATAATCTTTTTTTATTTTGATCCCATATTTCTATATCAGTATTACCTCTAAATATAATAAGTATAGAATTAACTTTTTTTGTAATTTCTACATTACCTAAAGGTAGAACAATAGATTTTCTATTTAAGATTGAAAGATCATCGTTTAGTTTTTTATCAAGTGTAGGAGAGATAAAATTAGCTTGATCAATTATTTCATAACCAAGAATCTTTGAAAGTTTAATAAATAATTTTTTAATGATGCTTTTTTTCATATAACTGTTTATTATCTAATTTTACAATATTATGAACATTAAATCATCACAAACTCTCGTATCTGAAGCACTTAAAGAGATTAAAACCATTAATGCTGACGAGGCTTTTAAATTACACAAAGAAAATAAATGTAATTTAATTGATGTTAGGGACATTAGAGAGTTAGAAAAAACAGGAAAGGTTGAGAGTTCTCAGCACATACCTAGAGGAATGCTTGAATTTTGGCTAGATCCTGAAAGTGTTTATTTTAAAGATGGAAAGCTCGACATGAATAAAGAGATGATTTTATTTTGTGCGGGTGGCTTAAGATCAGCTTTAGCTGCAAAATCGTTAATAGATATGGGCTTTGAAAAAGTTTCCCATATTGAGGGTGGTTTTGGAGCAATAAGTAATAGTAATTTTAAAATAGTTTAAACTATTTATTATATTCATCTAAAGCAAATTCCAATCTATCCTGTCCCCAAAATATTTTATTATTAACAACAAATGTTGGGGTACCAAAAATTTCTCTATCATTAGATTCTTTTGTAATATCTTTTAATTTGTCTTTTATTTTTGGATCTTGGATACCTTTAAAAAAAGTATTTGCATCAATTTGACATTTTGAAAGAAGTATTATTAAAATTTTTTCATTAGCAATATCGAGGTTATCCTTCCAATAAGCGTGAAACATTATATCGACATATAAACTTTTAATAGTAGGGTTAATAAAAAGATAACCACGCATGATACTTAGAGAGTTTAGTGGAAATTCTGAATTCCATATAAAAGCAAAGTTGTTTTTTTTAGCAATTAAATCACAATCACTTATCATATGTTTTAGTTTTGGCTTGATAAAAGCTGGTGCGGTTATTCCTTGTAAATTATGAAGACCTCCCACAAGAACTGGCTTATAGTTGAAAATAATATTTTTTTTCTCTTTAATAACCTTTATTTTTTTGTGAGCCAGGTAAGAGTAGGGGCTAATAAAATCAAAATAAAAATCTATCGATTTAGTCATAAAGACTTATTCTTTTTGCATAAAATATTCTTATTATCCAATATAAAGCCAATCCAATTGGACCAATTAAATATGTAATTATAAGTGGCAACGACACAAGAAATTTATTAATACCAAACATTCGAGAGTCTTTAACAATCCAGCCACCACAAAATAAATTCATGGCCAAAAAATGAACCCAAAATAAAATCAAAAAATGTTGATTTTCAAATAAATTAGAAATCTCAGCCAAACCCAAATAAAGTTTAAAATTTTGTAAAAAATCATAGCCATTTGCGTAAGCAATATAGAGTAAATAGGTATATGCTAAACTCAAAATGAATATTGGAAAAATTGAAGTAATAAAAATTCTAGATATTTGTGATTGAGGAAAAATTATCAACACAAACCAGAAGGGTAAAACACCAAGATTTAACCATAAGTAAACCATTTCCAGGCTAAAGAATGTATAAATTTGCTCGATCATTTCTTGGTATATTATATTACAAGATAACATGATTCCTATGAGAAATAGAAAAAAAACGCTAGAGGGTACAATCGAAGAAATGAGAAATTTTGCGTATGCCTATATTCAAAAATACGCGCCTTCTAAGCAGCAATTAAGAACATATCTTTTAAAAAAGTACCTTAAAACACAAGCTGTGAATATTAAAAAACAAGACATTACAGATTTAATTGACATTGTTTTAGTTGATCTTGAAAAGAGTAAGTTCATTAGTGATAAATTTTATTCAGAAAGTAAATCTAGAAGTTTAATACAAAGGGGTAGCTCTATTAATAAAATTAGAAGTTATCTTTTTAGCAAAGGTATTGATGATAATTATATTAAAGAGACAATCGATAAAATTAAGGAGGACAATTCTGATCAAGATTTTTTTTCTGGAATTAAAATTTGTAAAAAAAAAAGAATAGGACCTGCAAGAGCTGAAGATAATAGACCACTATTTTATAAAAAAGATATTTCTTTATTAGCAAGAAATGGTTTTGATTTTACAACGTCAAAAAGAATAATGGATATCGATAAAGACGATTATATTAAAATTATTAAATTACTTTAATTTTTTCTTTTCCTCTTCTTCTAAGTAACTGATTTTACCTCTTATATAGTTCTTTACAAAAACAAAGATTAGTAAGCCAAATATCGAAACAGAGATTATTATAATTAGTATTGTTCTTAATTGTTCATCCATTAAATAATATTTTTACTTTTTAAAATTATACTAGGGTTTTTGAATTGTGGTTTTCCATAATGAATTTCGTTGCCCTTAAAGTCAGTTAATTGACCACCTGCATGTATTAATATTGCATGTCCTGCCGCAATATCCCACTCACATGCTCTTGGTTCTGCTGCGTATAAATCAAATTCACCAGCCGCTATAACACAAAATTTTAGAGAGCTTTTCATTTTTTGATATGAAGTAACTTGATACTTTTCATGTATTTCTAAAATCTCAGGTTTTAGTTCTTTAGAATAACTAACAGCTTTAATTTCCAGGTAATCTTTTTTTTTATTAATTAGTTTTATTTCTTGAGTATTAATTAATTCATAACTATTTGATAAACCGTATGAATAAAAAATTCTTTTTTTAGCAGGCACAGTAATTACGCCTATAGCAGGTTTTTTATTTAATATTAATGCTGCATTTAAGGTAAATTCATCTCTATTATTTATGTATTCTCTAGTTCCATCTATTGGATCAACTAACCAAAAATCTTTTAAATCTTTATCTTTTTTATGTGCTGAATTTTCCTCAGAAACAATTGGTATATTGGGAGTTATTTCAGATATTTTTTTTGTTAAAATTTTATTAACTTCAATATCACCGTTGCTCACTGGAGTATTATCAGGTTTTATTTCATTTTTTAAACCAGTTTCTCTCAAACCTAAAGCAATATTGCCAGCTTTATTAAATGTATCTATTAACGAAAGTGTAATTTTTTTTGATTCTTCAATATTCATTTATTTTGTTATTTTTTCAATTTTGATATTTTCTGCATTGATTACTTTTTTTCCTACATTTTCAAAGTTAATTGTTACTTTACCATTTATTATTGATTGAACTTGTCCAATTCCCCAATTTTTATTGTTTGGGTTAGTGACTTTGTCACCTGGCTCATAATCTAAAATCATTTAATTTACTTATATGAAATATATGAATAAATATCATTAAATATGACAAAATTTAATTCAATTGGTATAGCTAAAGACCCCAAAAATACATTGGTGGTTGTTGCAATGTCTGGTGGCGTTGATTCCTCTACAGTGGCCGCTTTGATGAAGAACGATGGCTATAAAGTTGTTGGTATTACCCTTAAACTTTATAACGACACAAAAGAAACAGCAAAATCTAAACAGTGTTGTGCGGGCCAAGATATTATGGATGCAAAAAGAGTTGCTGATATACTTAAAATAGAGCATAAAATTCTTTACTATCAAAATAAATTTAAAGAAAGTGTTATAGATAGCTTCGTAGATTCTTACTTAAATGGAGAGACTCCAGTACCATGTATCCAATGTAATAAAACTGTAAAATTTAGAGATTTATTTGAAGAAGCTAAAAGATTAAATGCTGACGCATTAGTGACTGGTCACTATGTTAGAAGTGTATCAGAAAATTATGAAACAAATATGTATAAAGCTATAGATGAAAATAGAGATCAAAGTTATTTTTTATTTAATACTACACGTGAACAATTAAATTTTTTAAGATTTCCACTCGGTAAACTAAAAAAAAGTGAGACTAGAAAAATTGCCGATGAATTTAATTTAAATGTTGCTAACAAGCCTGACAGCCAAGATATTTGTTTTGTTCCAAATGGTGATTATGCTTCAGTTATTAAAAAAATAAAACCAAATTCTTTAAAAAAAGGAAATATTAAAGATTTGAATGGTAAAGTAGTAGGTGTGCATAATGGAATAATTCATTACACCATAGGTCAAAGAAAGGGTATTGGAATTGCACATGAAGAGCCACTATATGTTATTGAAATTAATTCAGAAAAAAATGAAATATTTGTTGGATCTAAAAAATTTTTAATTCAAAGAGAAATTAAATTAAAAGATTTAAATTTATTGGTTAATAAAAACGAATTTAATAATGATATTTTTGTAAAAGTTAGATCTACAGGAAAATTAATTAATGCGAATATAAAAATTGAAAAAGATAAAGCAAAAGTAAATTTATTAGAAGATGAATACGGAATTTCTCCAGGACAAGCTTGTGTTTTCTATTCTAAAAATCAAGAGGGCTACAAAGTTTTGGGTGGTGGATGGATATATAAATAATTTAAGTTTATATTTATTTTTTTTTCCACATAAAAAAAGTTAATAAATAAAATGTTATAACACCAAGAAAGTAATCCCATTCTAAAGCATGTTTTAAAAATTTATTACCAGGAAGTGATATTATGGGGATACTAATAACCGCAACAATTATTAATAAACTTACAAGTATAATTTTAAACTTTAGGACTGTTGGGTTAATTAAGTTATTAATTTTATCTTTTATTGAATATAAAGATAAAACTAAATATGTTTGAGCCACAACTTCAAAAATTATAAATGATAGCATCACAACTCTTCTAAAAAGTTTATATATAGCAATATCAAAGCTAATACCTAAAAAAATTGAGTGAAGAACTAGACTAATTGCTGAAGCAATTCCAAAAAATACAAATTTCTTGATGTACTTATGATTTTGTTCAAACGAATTCACAATCTCTTTGTTAAATAACCAATATTTAATCAATAAATAAGATGTTAAAAACATTGCTGGTTTAAATATTAAATAATTAGGGAAGTATCTCGCAGTTCTACTAATTGATGTTCCACCATCAAAATATGGAAATGTATTAAAAAGTCTATAAGGTGTATCAATTAAAAAATGAAGGTTTGTTGTAATATACAGGCAAATATTAACAGCAATAAAGGGGACTAAGAATATCCATATACTAATAGCTCTTGCTTTTAAAATATTTGTAATCATAAACTAATTAAGCTTATTTTTTCTTGTTTTTTTTTCTGGCTCTTCTTTTTTTAGAGCCCATTTTTCTTCGACCTCTATGTTTTTTTGGGTATCCCATAATCTCCTTATATAAAATATTGTTGACTTATTCGAGGGATATAGCATTCTCATCTAAACTTATCAAATTTTTTTATGGTTAAATCATTTAAAACCTTTCTAAAACATACCGCTAAAGACTACCATAACCAGTCAGTTAATCCCCCTGTAGTCCGAGCATCAACTATTATTTTTAAATCAATGCAAGATATAAGAAAAACACAAAATAAAGCAAAAAAAGATCCTACAGGAGGCCATTTTGATTATGGGAGACAGGGAACATCAACAACCTATGTGCTTCAGCAAATATTAAAAAAAATGGAGGAATGCCACCATGTCTTTTTAACACCAACAGGGTTTGGCGCAGTTTTTTTGGCAATTTTCAGTGTTGTGCGACCAGGCGACGAAATTTTTGTAGCAGACCCAGTTTACAGTCCCACGCGTCTGTTAACTCAAGATTTTTTAAAAGAATTTAATATTAAGACAATTTTTTACAATCCGCATGATTTAAAAACTTTAGAAAAAAATATAACAAAAAAAACAAAATTAATTTTTGTTGAAAACCCAGGAAGTAATTCATTTGAATTTCAAGATCTGGGTCAAATAATTGCAATAGCAAAAAAGTACAAAATATTTACAGCTATTGATAATACTTGGGGAACACCATACTTTTTTAAGCCAATCAAATTAGGCTTTGATTTATCCATAGTATCAGCAACAAAATATTATTCTGGTCATTCAGATGTCATGGGTGGAAGTCTAGCAGTTAACAAGAAAGTTTTTAAACACGTACAAAAAACAGATAAAATTACTGGCTTGAGGCTAGGCCCTGATGATGCCTACTTGATCACAAGAGGATTAAGAACTCTAGATATTCGGTTGGACAAACACGAGAGTAATGCCAAAGAAGTTGCAAAATTTTTAACTAAGTACAAAAACATCAAACTTTTATATCCTTATAAAAAAGATTCTTTTAATTTTAGAATGTGGAAAAAATATTACAGTGGCGCCTCAGGTTTAATGGGATTAAGAATAAAATCAAAAAATAAAAATTCTGTTATCAAATTTGTAAATTCATTAACATTGTTTAGTTACGGTTACAGTTGGGGTGGCTTTGAAAGTCTCGCTTTACACCAGGAATTAAGAGAACAAGGAAATAGAAAATATTTGAACTTAGCTAAAGATGAACATTTAGTTAGATTACATATAGGTTTGGAGGATCCGAAAGATTTAATTGAAGATTTAAGAAAGTCTCTGAAACATATTAAATGAGTTCGGAAAAATTCATAAAAAATAATACTGCCTTAGTAACCTTGATAGCTGCATGTGGTGTAGTTTTAATTTCTCTTGGTGTTAGGCAAACATTTGGCTTATTCTTTATGGATTTTAAGAATGATCTCAATATATCAATCACTCAATCTGGTTTAGCTATTGGCATTCAAATGTTGGTGTGGGGATTAACAGGACCTATTTTTGGTGCGATGGCAGATAAATATGGCGGTCATAAAGCAATAAGCTTAGCTTTTATTTTTTATATTTTAGGTATTTATTTTTTATACTCAGGACCTAATACAGGTATTTTTTTTCAAATGGATTTAGGAATTCTTGTTGGAATTGGTTTGGGTGGTACGGCAATAAGTATTCCAATGGCTATTGTGGGTAAACATTTTCCACTATCAAACAGGACTATAGCTATGAGTATAGTGACTGCTGTTGGTTCATTTGGTTATTTTATTTCACCTTTATATACTTCTTATTCATTAGCAAATAATGGATGGGCAAACACTTTGTTTGTGTTTGCTATTTTTTTAGCCGTTGGTTTTGTAATATCTTTTTTTGTTAGATCACCTTCGTTAACTCAATCAATTGAAAAGCCTAATAATCAAAGTACACTAAGTGCGCTTTCAGAGGCATTTAAAACTAAAAGTTATCTGCTTTTAACCGCAGGTTTTTTTGTATGTGGATTTCACATAACTTTAGTAGGCACCCATGTTCCTACGTATGTTATCGATAGAGGTTTAGAGGAATGGACAGCAGCAACAATCTTATCTTTAATTGGATTATTTAATATATTTGGATCTCTTTTGAGTGGCTACCTATCTACCAAAATGAGTAAAAAGATTATCTTAAGCATGATTTATCTTTTAAGAGGAGTTTCAATATGTTTTTTTATTTTTTTACCACCCAGTAATATTAGTGCATTTATTTTTGGAGCTAGTTTTGGTTTTTTATGGCTATCAACTGTACCGGCAACTAGCGGAATAGTTGCCCATATGTTTGGAACAAAGTATTTAGGTTTATTGTATGGAATTGTTTTTTTAAGTCACCAAATAGGATCTTTTTTTGGAGCTTATTTAGGAGGATTATTTCATGATCTTTATGGCTCTTATGACTATGCGTGGTATTTAGCAATTGCTTTATCTATATTTGCTGGAATTATACATTTACCAATTAAAGAGAAACCAGTTTTAAGATTAAAAACAGAATAGCAAATTGACCACACAGAATTATTTAAAGATTATTAGTAAGTCTAAAAAACCTTTTGTAATATATAAATCAAATAAAGGTTTTGATCTTTATACAAATTTTTCAAAAAAAATTATTTTAACAAACAAAAATATTCATAGTTTTATTAATAAAATAAGTAAAAATAAATCTAAAAATAAAAGTACTGATTTATATATAGGCTTTTTTGGATATAAAATTTTAAACAATTTAATTGGTGTAAAGTTACCAAAGCAAAAAGGTTTAAAATTTCCTAAAGGAATTTTTTATAAACCAGAAACTAAAATAACTTTAGAAAATAAATTAAATTATAAAAAAGAAGAATCAAATAGATTAAATGGTGATTTTAAAATTAATATTAATAAAAAAGCATATAAAAAAATATTTGATAAATTTAAGAAAAGAATTAAATCAGGTCAAACGTATCAAATTAAAATATGTACCAAATATAAAAATAGATCAAAAATTGATCCTCTAGATTTTTACTGCAGACTTATGAAAAGTAACATGGCCCCAGAAGCTTTTATGATTAAAGATAAAGATTATTCAATAATAAGTTGTTCTCCGGAAAACTTAATAACAAAAATAAAAAATTTTATTACAACTAAACCTATAGCGGGCACATTAAAGAAATCTAAAAAATTAAATAAAACTAAAGCATTATCTTTTTTTAAAAAAAATATAAAAGAAACTAAAGAACACAATATGATTGTAGATATGGAAAGAAGTGATTTATCTAAAATATGCAAACCTGGATCTGTAAAAATAATTAAAAAGAAAACAGTGGAAGAATATAAAGATCTTTATCATTATGTGAGCTTAATAGGAGGTAAACTTAAAAAAAAAATATCATCTTTAGATATTATAAAGGCAATGATGCCAGGAGGCTCTGTTGTAGGCTGTCCTAAAATTAGCACTCTTAATTTGCTTAACACACAAGAGAAAGAAAGTAGAAATATTTATACGGGAAGCTTTGGTTATATTAAATTTAATGGGGATATGAGATTTAATATTATTATTAGATCTATTTTGGATTATCAAAACCGTTCAGAAATTTCAGTTGCTTCTGGTGTTGTAATAGATAGCAATTCAAGACATGAATTTAATGAAAACTATATAAAAGCTAAATCTTTAATGGATCTTTACAAATGATTTATATTATAGATCATGAAGATTCATTCACACATAACGTTATTCATCAATTTGAAAACTTTGACAATGTAGAATGTGATAATTTTAACAAGATTAATAAAAAAAATTTAGATAAAGCAAAAGTAATAGTATTATCTCCAGGTCCTGGAGGACCAAAGGATTATCCCGTTAGTAGTAAAATATATAATAAATTTAAAGGAAAAAAAAAAATTATTGGTATTTGTCTTGGGTTTCAGCAAATACTTTTTTGTGAAAAAGCAAAAATTATTGAACAAAGTAAAATTTATCACGGATTTCAATCTGAAGTGAAAGTAATAAGCGATAATTCATTATTTAAAAAAGGAAAAAAATTTAAGGTTGGTAGATATCATTCTCTTAAACTAAAAGAACCTTTTTACGCAAAAAATTTTGAAATAACCATGAGATGTGCTATTTCAAAAGTTGCAATGGCAATAGAAAACAATAAAGATAAAGTTTATGGATTTCAATTTCACCCAGAATCTTTTTTAACTGAAAATGGTAACTTACTTATTAAAAAAATCATATCAGCGTAAAGATCTTAAAGAAGTAATTTTTCGAGATCTTTGGGGTGATAATGGTATCTTCACTACAATGTGGATCTTTGGTGATGCTCCTAAAATTTTATTTTTTAAAAAACATATTAAAAATTTAGTAAGATCTTTAAATGTTTACCAATTATACAAAACAAATCTGGAAAAAAATATTCTTAACTTGTTACGAAAAAATATTAAAAAAGATAAAACATATAATCATTTATTAAGAGTAGCTGTAAATAATAAAATTATTTCTATATCTTTAAGGAAACGTATAAAACCTAAGTTAAAATTTAATTTAAAATTAGTTAATTATAAAAGAATTAACCCTGAGTTTAAAAATTTGAAATATAAAGTAATATTAAAACATCTATCAAAAATGGACCCATCTTCTTCAGATATCGGCCTATGTAATAATAAAAAATTATTTGAAAGCGGTACATCAAATATATTATTTATTAAAGATAACAAAATTTTTTCTCCAATTAGTAAAATTTACAAAGGTGTTACATATAAATTTTTTGAAAATAAATTAAAAAAAATTATAAAAAAAAATATTTTAATTAAATCT
>Ga0209709_10001690_pt1 | contig 20087 bp, 15 predicted proteins | sample ArcticOcean_MG_C_2_FD_187435 | JGI IMG/M metagenome (GOLD analysis project Ga0209709, IMG submission 187435) | Marine microbial communities from western Arctic Ocean - ArcticOcean_MG_CB4_136 (SPAdes) (version 2) | ecosystem: Environmental > Aquatic > Marine > Oceanic | place: Arctic Ocean...
TAAAAAATCTGCTTTTTTGGAAGATTCTTCGATGAAATTAGAAATTTCTCCATCTATCTTCGTTCCACCTTCAAGAATCATATTAATTCCTAAATCAACTAATCCGTCTCTAGTCACTCCTCCTGAATCTCTAACTAATAATAAACCTGCTAAAAATTTAAAATTAACTTTATTGATGGGAATTCCTGCTCCCTCTGCTATTTGATTTCTACTTGTATCCAATAATAGTGAAGCCCAAGATTTTGCTGGTAATTTTTCTAAACCTGAATTTAGACTCCCATTCACCCCCGCAAAAAATTCATCATCTAATTGGCTTGAAACTAATTGTTTTTGTTGATCTTTAGAAATATCAAATGATTCTATTCTTCCTAGTCTTTCTACTTGAGTAAGAGGTAGTTTTTGAGAAATTAAGTTCCAATATTCCTGTGTTAATTCAACTGAGGGGACGTCTGTTTCAGGATACATCCTTGCTCCTGTAGGCAATGGCCTCATTGCAGTTGTAGTTCCATCTTCTGGTGCTCCTTTCTTTACAACTACATTTCTAACTTCTTGAATTGAACGTTGCCAAGCTTTTTTTGCTCTTATTATTACAGATTCCAATGCTAATTCTGCTTGCCACTTAGGTGCAACGCATAATGCAAAACCATCTGATTCTATACAATTTATATTATTCCTTATTTCCTTGACATTAAGCTCTGTAATTCCATATGCAGGTAATTCATCAGAATGGAATATTCCCGCAACACCAGCAAGTTTGGCAGCGCTAGCTAATTCCCTACCTAACCTTGGTAATTGTGCTCCTTCTGAATCAAATTCTTTAATCCCTAAACGCCCAGATAAATATGGTAACTTCACACATAAAATTGAAGCCCCTTGTTCAAGTGATTTTTGTATCATTTTAGAATCACAACTACTCAATAATGTGGTACAATCATTTATTTCAATTGGAATCAATTGATTTAATTTTTCTGCAATATCTGATTCTACTTTTAGATTATCATCATCCCTATTTGATGGTAATTTAGATACTCCAATGGCTTCTCTTAACTCGTTAGAAAGCCTGTAAAAATGTAGCTGTCTTACCATTTCTAGTTCGATAATTTTTGGTATCCATTCTAGATCTTGGCAACCTTTAATCTCAACACGGTCCCCACATCCAAGTGAAACATTAAGATCCTGTCTTATTGAACCTAAACCTCTTCTAACTTTTCTTGTATCTCTTAACAATCCACCTAAAGCAATCGCTGTTTCTTTTGCATGTTCTGGAGTTTTTACATCAGGATCGGTAGCGATTTCTATCAAAGGTATTCCTAATCTATCTAAATTCCAAGTTACTATCTCTCCATTTGGTGTTAATTCCGAAGATAGTTTTCTTGCACTGTCTTCTTCCAAACAAATTACAGAAACGCCTACTGGGCCGGTATTAGTATCTAAAAGTCCATGTGTTGAAACTAAAGTAGTCCTCTGAAACCCAGATGTATTTGAGCCATCAACAACAGTTTTCCTCATTGCTTGTAATGTTCCAACCGGATGAGCCTTTAACATTGCAGAAATTACTAATGCTACGTCTACAGCATCTTTATCATGCTCTAAAGGAGGTTGTTCATCTAATTCTATTAGGCCAGAATTTGGAGATTCTACGTAAACAAAACTTCTATTTCTTCGTGTTTCGAATCTAGCGGCAATATCAATTTTCCCACCTTCTCCACTTGCTGCTCGAAGTTTTCTTCTCGTCTTAGAAAGGTGAGGGGGGAGGTTATCAATTGTATAATCATACAATTCTCCTTTTTCACGTGAGTGTAACTTTCCAGTGTTTAATTGTTGATGGATTTCTAACCCGCACATGAACCCTAATTGTTGAGGATTTAGGGTTTTGATATCAAATATATCACCCAACGGTTCCTCTGCCATGATAATCCCAAACGTAACCTACGAATAATCTTGATTCAAAGAAACTAATTTTCTAAGGTAATGCCCATGAACCAAAACTAGGCGAGTAAATCGCCCCGTTAATTCTTAAAGTTTCTAAGGTATTAATCACTCTATCATCATCAAATCCATCAGTTCTTGCCATTTGTAATATATCTGATGTTGTAGCATTTGCTTTTGTTCCCTCCAATATATCTCCAATAGTTCTTTTCAAATATGATTCCAAATTTCTTCCCTTAATTGTTTTCCCAGATTCTATGGAAGTCTCATCAAAGTTATCACCCATTAATTCATGTCTCCAATTCTCAAATAAACGTAATGCTCTTCGGACATCTTCTTCCTCGGCAATATTTGATAGTCTGACTTTTGCAGAGGCCTCTGTCATTCTTGAAAGCGCTTCTAATGCTCTTGCTGTAATCGTTATGACATCTTTTCCTTTTTCTAAATTATCAGCAGAAGCTGTGACTTTTCCTCTCATAGTAGTATAATAATCAATTATGCGTTTTCTTGCATTATCATCTAAAACTGGTTGATGATTTCTTTTTGCGTATGCAACATATTTCCTAAACATCTCTCTGCTCAATATTTCTTTTCCATCATGATCTTGGCTTGATTCTTGAGATACATTGAGCATAGGATCAAGTGCATTTCCTTGTTCAATAGAATACTCGTCTACGCCTGATTGACGATTGGCCAAAATATGTGTGGCAATCATCTTATCATGTTCTTCAGCAGGTGTATCTGCCATTAACCAAATAACATCAAATCTTGAGAATAATGGAGGTGGTAAGTTTACTTGTCTAGTGTATGGTCCTGCTTCATCAGGATGTAGGAATCTACCTCCTTTTGGATTTGATGCTGCTAAAATAGAACATCGTGTCCTTAATTTTGCATTAATTCCAGCTTTTGAAATACTAATTGTTTGCTGCTCCATAGCTTCATGAATTGAAGATCGGTCACTGTCATTCATTTTATCAAATTCATCAATTGCTGCAAGCCCTGTATCAGCAAGTGGGAGTGCCCCCGCTTCTAATGTCCAACGCCCATCACTAGTTGAATCAGATACTGCCGCTGCAGTTAGGCCTGCTGCGGAAGCACTTCTTCCACTAGTATATTGTCCTCGAGGAGATAATTCTGACATATAATGTAACATTTGAGATTTAGCAGTACCTGGATCCCCCATTAATAGAATATGCATATCTCCTCTTTGACGGGTACCATCTGGATTACGCCTTGCAACACCGCCAAATAATTGTAAAAGTAGACTTTCTTTTACATTGGAATAGCCAAAAATAGATGGTGCAATACTTCTTGACATTAACTCATAAAGGTCTACTCTAAAACTAAGCTCCTTAATTTCCGCTTCGTCTTCGGGTGATATTTTTACATCTTCAAATGGAGTGTTTCTTTGTTCAAATGAATTTACTCGTAAAAATATATCAAACAATGTTGATTTTTTATTATGTTTCTTTTTGGAACGTACAAATAATTCACCATTAGCAACTATCCGATCTCCCGGTAAAATTTGTCCTGCGATTTCTCCTTCTATTAAACAAGATAATCTTTCAGGTTGAACCCCTCCTCGTAATTTTTCTGGAGGTTCTTGAAGCTCAATAAATTGTGTATTCTCTAAAACGCTTTGAGAAGGTACTATTTCAAATCGTGCTTGTGGTTTTTCAGCACCACATCCCGTATTTGGATCACAAATCATCGGTTCAACTAATTCTTGTTCGTTAGATTGATAAATCATTTGAATAGATTCGCAGTTACCATTACAGCAACGAAATGCTGCCTCTACAACTCTTGGTCTAACAGAGCTTATTTTGACTACTATCGCATCAATAGCAAGCATACTGCCCACATCATCTTGTCTTATATTTCGTACTGCTCTTCTTTGATCTGGTGGTAAATCTCTTACTCTAATTAGTGGATTGATTTGATAGTTTTTTTCTTTACAAATTTTCCTTAATGCACTATCTCCACAACGTAAAGATAATGATGGATTTATCAAAAATATTTCTGCAAAGTCCTGATCAAACGAATAAACTTCTCTGAATGATACTGTCAGGCTTCTTTGCTCAGGCCATTTTAGTGCTAATGCTCCTATGTCTGAATTTTCTTCAAGAAAAGTCATCCAACGTGCTTCAATCTCATTAGCATGCATAATATCACTCTCGCCGGGCAATTGAATTGGTACGCTAAGGTTCTTAATATACGCGATTTTACCCCTTCATTTCCACTGGAAACATCAATAGATTCCTATGCCTCTTTTTTACAAAAATATGTATTTCCACTAGACTTTATTTAATCTATTCTATCTTAAAAAAAGCAATAAAAAATACTCGCCAGAAGCGTCACTCTCAAAACCGAGTACGCGGAGCATATGATGTGACAGGCAAGGATGGAGTCGACTACGCAAGTAGTGGGGTGGACATTGACTTAGAAGGAAAAGCAGTTGGTTCGCTGGTAAGTGAACTTAATTCATCACCTCGTTTACCTGGGGAAATAGGATCATTGATTGATCACCCTGGTGGATTTAGTGGTATCATTGACTTTGGAGATGAACTTCTAGCAATGTGTACAGATGGAGTTGGAAGTAAACTGATGTTGGCTAGTGAATTAGGACAATGGGAAAGTGTTCCAATCGATTGTATGGCTATGAATGTAAATGATTTGTTATGTATAGGTGCAGAACCTATTGCTTTTGTTGATTACATCGCAACTCCAAAACCTGATCCTGAAGTTCATGCTGCATTAGGAAGAGGTTTAGCAAAAGCAGCTGAAATAGCAAATGTTAGTCTCGCTGGTGGCGAAACCGCCTCACTTCCAGACATTGTAAATGAATTAGATATGTCTGGGACCTCTTTGGGATGGTTACCAAAAGGCGATCAATTGACTGGTGAAAATATTTTATCCGGTGATATATTAATTGGAATGCCCTCATCTGGAATCCATTCAAATGGATTTTCTCTTGTTCGTAAAATTTTGGAAATATCTGGAGCAGATTTACGCAAATCCCCTCCCTTCGATGCTTCGAGTGAAAACAGGGAGATTCTAAGATTTGATTCGAGTGATGAGCTTACACTTGGTGAAGTATTACTTAATCCAACTAAAATTTATGTTCACCCAATGATTTCTTTGTTTCAACAATGCAGAGAAGAATATACTCCTTGTAAATATCAAGATATCAAGGGTATTGCCCATATTACTGGTGGCGGACTTTCTAACCTATTGAGGCTACACCCAAATCTTGGATATCATATCGATACTCCGTTGCCCTCTTTACCTGAATTTGATTGGTTACAAGAAATTGGAGGAGTAAGTGATTATGAGATGGCTAGAACTTTCAATTTAGGAATGGGTTTATGTGTCGTTGTAAGTAAAGAAAGTGCTAATTCTATATTGTCTTGGTTAGAAGAATCCGGAGTTCAAGGATGTGCAATTGTTGGTTATGTTAATGATGAGGGTCATCGAGTAACTCATATCAACCCCGACATCTGCTTTGAACACTACTGAGGTAGTGAAGTTGCAGAGTAAACCGCCCGGATGGCCCGGAATAACTTGGATAGAAGGACGTACATTATTGCAGGTTCCAAGTGTTGACGGGCAAGCAGAATGGCGTGTTGGACCAGCAAAAAAGAAAGATTCACCCGTCTTTCATAATGTTGCAATGGCAAATAATAGAACAAGGAGTACGTTACTCTTAGGGTTAGCCATTCGCAACAAATGGCTATTAAAAAATGGAAAATTAAGAATTCTAGATGGGCTAGCAGCTAGTTCTGTACGTTCAAGAAGATGGTTGAATGAATTACCTCCTGAACTTGCTACACAAATTGAAATAGTTTCTGTTGATAGAAATGAAGATTCAATCTCTTGGGCTTTATCCAATCATGAAAAATATCCTCCTAAAAACGCTGATTCTAGTCAATTATCAATTCAAAAAGGTGATTTAAGGCAAATTGTATATTCTGGAGGATGGCAATGGATAGATATTGATCCTTATGGATCACCAGTTCCGTTCCTTGATGCTGCTATGCAAAACCTTGCCCGTAAAGCAATTCTTCAAGTTAGTGCAACAGATACTGCAGCACTATGTGGGACATATCCTCAAGTTACTAGAAGAAGGTATGCTGCTTATTCTGTAAACGATACTGTTGCTCATGATACAGCAATGAGAATTTTATTAGGTAATATTGCTCTTTGTGCTGCAAGACATGAGCGTTCCATTGAACCACTGATGTCTGTATTTGATGGGCATCATACAAGAGTAAGTGTATTAGTTACTCCAGGAAAAAAGAATGCTTCAAATGTTTATGAAAATCTCGGATGGAGGGTAAATGAGCCAGATTCAAAGACAATCGCTGCTTCAATTAAAGCCAGTTTGCATAGTTTCAATTGTTCTAACATTCCTCAACCAAGAGTTTTCTTACCATATAATTCTCCTCCTGAATCTCTTGCTAATGGGAAAGTAAGTGGTCCATTATGGACTGGCCCTTTGGCAAAAGAAGAAGTCTTAGAAGAATTGACTGAAGAATATGCATTAGAACTCTGTGGGATTTCTAGAGATAATGATTCTCATATTCTTTCATTGGCTGGATGGGAAGATGAAGATATTGAAAAATCTAACAAAGGAGTGATTCGTAGTATTGAAAGGTTACATCAATCAAAAGATGCTGTAAATACTAATGGATTAGTAACTGTTGATGAATTGCCCAAGTGGATTGATATTGGTGGCCCCCCAAGCCCTAAAAAATTAATTAATGCTCTAAAAGAACAAGGATTTAAAGCAGCGATTTGCCCAATTTCAACTCCTGCAATTCAAACAAATGCACCATGGGATAAGCTTATTGAAATTGTTAAAAATTTTGACTAATTTGAAATTAATTGAATAAACATCTTGAAAAGAAATTTCACCTACGGTGCACTAATGTCGAAGTTACCACCAATAGTCTTTGTACATGGAATTAAGGGGAGCTCTCTTAGGGGACCTAATGGAGATTTACTTTGGATAAGGGTGCGCGACCTATTCACTAATCGTGACCGTAACCTTGCTTTACCTTTAGAATGGGAAAATGGAAAACAGCTTCAAGATGGGGTTTGGAGTGATGGGGCTCTTAGAGGCATATTAGGGAAACCAATTTATCGCAAATTTCTTGATGGAATGAAGCGGCTTGGATGGGATGTTTTCTGTTACTCATATGACTGGAGGCGTAATCAATCTGAATTATCTAAAGAATTTATCACGTTTCTTAAGCAAATTCGTGAAAAGCATTCAAAACCCTTGATAATCAGTCATAGTAATGGTGGAATAATTGTAGATCTAGCATTACGTACAAAAGACGCTGGAGATATTGTGGGTGTTCTTCATGCAGGTGTTCCTTTTGGAGATGGAGTGAGTTTTCTTCCTGACATGACTAATGGAGAATCTATTCTTTGGAATCCAGTTCTTGTCGGATCTAGTGTACATCTAAGTTGGGCTGCTCCCTGGGCTTATTTTCCAATCAGTGATAAATCTCGACTTCTAGATGAAAAATATAATCAAATTACTCATGATTGGAACGATGTATTTTCATGGAAGAGATTAAAACTTGGCCCGTTCTCATCAAATTTTGAAATATCTAAAAAACAAATAGAACATATGCGTCATGCTATGAAGGCTGCGGCCATAGTCCGTACAAAGATTGAAGCGGATTGGCCAAAGAATATTCATCGCCCGCCTACGGCCGTATTACGCAGTCGTTCTCATAAAACTCCGCAAGCGTATAAACATGATTCGAAGGGATTATGGGAACTCGAATTACCTATTTATGGTGAAGGTGATGGGCGTGTTCTCTTTGATTCTGCAATACCTCCTTTTAAAATTGAAGCAGAATATGAAACCAAACTAATACATGGAGCATTGCTAAACGATGTGGATATTGTAGATGTTGCATTACGCGAATTACTCACTCTTCCTCAAATTCCGGCTTCTCTTTGAGAAACATTGCAAATGTTGTAGCAAGTTCTTCAGCCTCGTCAGTACGAAGGGCTACTGTTTCCACCACACTATTCGTATATACTGTGAAATATGCTTCACCTTTACCTGTATCATGACCTATAATATCTCCGGGTCCTAACGTCTTAATGACATCTGGTAATCCATCTCCATCAATATCTCGACTTACTGTTGCTGTGCCACTAATTATCAATTGAATTGTGTTTCCTACCCTTCCTTGCTCTACGATTTTCTCATTAGGTTGATATTGCATCTTCTTAATTTCAAAGTCATCAAGATCATCGACACTTAGATCAATAATATCACGTCCAACTAAGGGGGATATGGTCCAATCTGCAAGTAAACGTAACTTTCCATCCAGTGATGGGAAATAATAAAATAAGAAAATTCTCCAAGTTATCCACGCAAAAAACCCTTTAATTGGAATTCCTTTTAATTCCCCGCATGCTTTTTGGTTTCCAATAGATACTGCTTGTCCTAATCCAGTTAGTTTGAATGTTTTTGGTGATTTGCCCTTTAATTTTCTCAAGATGTTTTTGGCTACATGATCGCCTGCTTTCATCGCCCACCAAGCAGTAGGGGGTATTTCGCCTCCTCTTGGATGAGGTATTGCAGCACAATCTCCAGCAGCATAAATATCAGTATAACCTTCGACTAGCCCTGATGAATCCACTGCTAATCTACGTGATTTTGATAATGGCAAATCGCTATTGAATAGGGCTGCTTGTGGGCTTGTTCCAACAGCGCTAATAACCGTTCTAGTATTGATCACTTGGTCATTATCTAAAGTCACGGCAAATGGGGAAACTGCTTTGATTCTTCGTTCTGTCATTAACTCTACGCCCGAACGAGCTAGTTGTTTCTCTGCATAAGCTACTAGTTTTGGATATTCCTTAACTTGATCAATTTGAACACGAGAGCCGAAAAATTCTGGAAGTATTGATTTCCCCGGGTGTACCAAAATAACTCTTACTTCGGAACGCTTAATCTCTGAAAAATCTCTTTTTGTAAATCTTTTAGCTAAAACTGCTAATTCTCCAGCAACTTCCGTTCCAGAAAACCCTCCGCCTGCCACAAAAAAAGTTAACATAGACTTTCTCTCTTCAGCATCAGATGTTGTACTTGCCAATTCAAACATTCGCGGTATATGGTTGCGCAATTGGAAACAATGCTCCCATTTCTTTAATTTGTATCCATGCTGTTCAAGCCCTGGAAATGATTCTGTATTCTGACGGGTCCCTATACTAATAATCAAATCGTCGTATTCAACAGAAGTTGGAAAGCCATCTACCTCCCTAACAAAATGTATCTTTTTTTGTTCCCTATCAATTATTTTTATGATTCCTAAAATTACTTTTGCAGGCCGGAAAACACGCCTTGCGGGTGTTAATATACTCCGAGGGGAAATTTTACCTGCAATCATCTCACCAATAAATCCGTGCCATATGTGAAAGTTCTCTTTTGTAATTATAGATAATTCTATTTTTCCTTTCTTTACTGCACGACGAAACCTTGAGCAGGCATATAATGCACTATAACCCCCTCCCAAAATCACAACTCGTCTTGCCGCCATCGGCTATATGTCAAATAACTAAGAAATGAAGGTATCTCTAAATATTTCAATAAAAAATAACAAATATACAGTGTTTGTCGTGTGTCTATGTTTGAACAACGTAAATACTGGCTTTTACTAATCTTAACTGCAATTATTTTCTTAACTATGGAATGGTTTTTTCTAGATTTCCTTGGGAAAGGTACTGGTGAATCATGGATTGAGCGTGAAATACAATATAAAATTCAATTTATGGGATTTGTTGGATTATCACTAATACTCAACTTCTACATCCTATTTTATCACTGGACAACACCGCCACATCCAAAATATATTATGTTACCAAAAAGGAAAATTTCGATAGCCGCCCATGTATTAGGTGGTTCTTCAGAAGTTATTGTTGGTGCATTGGCTTGGTATTGCCTATATTCTGGGCAAACTATCTTACTAGATGGGGCAAGTTGGGCCATAATTATGGCTGCCTGTGTAGTAATAGCACATGGGCCCTCTTCTCTTTTCCAAACTCCAGGAGTATTTGGGGCAAAAGGCATAATGGTACCTGGATATATTAGCATTTCAACATTACATATTTACTGTGCAATACATGTTGTACTAGACCCTAATAGTCTTTTATGGGTAGAAAGAACTTGGATTACTCTACAAGCATATGCATTTGTTAGGATTTTTGGTAGAACTCTTTGGGTAAATAAGGCAATTCCAGATTCCACATATACAGTAGGGACAATGGCTGGAGGAGCTACAATCGTTCACTTTGTAATAGGGCCTGCAGGTTTTCTAATCGTCTGTATCGGTATTTGGGCACACATTATGTTGTACAAGATAATTATGAAGCCAACAGCAAATGAATATCGAGCATTTATGGAAGAAAGAACTCATTCAGCAACAATAGATAATGATGCTCGCGCCTTATGGTTACAATCAAATACTGATGATGATTCATCAAAACTAAATGAAATAGATGCTGCAAAAGCCGCTTTTAACTCGCTAGACTATGATAATTCGGGTACTCTTGATGTTGTTGAAATTGAAAGCTTACTTACTTCCTGGCATGCTACTCCTCATGTAATGCAAGCATTCCTTGATCGTTGTGAAGGTACTGATGGGATTGACTTTGAAACTTTTCAAAAAACTGTTTGGGCATTAGGAAATATAGAAACGCGCCTTATGGCCATAAAAAAATCTGGCAATGAAAATGATGATGATGATACAAAAGCAAAAAAGATATTTAATTTTCTTGATATTGATAATTCCGGCTTTATAGAATTGATGGAGATGGAATTATTGCTGGTTGAATGGGGTATGACCTCGTATGAAGCAGTAGCATACATGAAGCGTTTTGGAGGGGATGATGGAAAGATTTCATTAAACGAATTTAGGGAACAAATGGCCCCATTATGGAAATTTGCTTACAAGAGAGCATTTAGAGATGCAGATGCTGCCCAACCGTTACATTGAAATTAGATATTAATTATTTATCCTAATTTAATTATTAACCAACCATTGGATCTTGGGTATCATAATCTTCGTCTTCAGGAGCAGGTAATCTTGCCATTCTAGCTTCTAATGCTTCTCTTAAATTAGCATCAAATTCGTGTGCTTGTTCTAGTAATTCATGTAATGATAATTCTAAGCCTGTTATTTCTGTTATTGCTTCTATTGCCGTGGCTGCTGCTTTTGGATCGGGGAATGTAGGGTTGCATTCCGCTAATAATGCTGTAACATCTAACCCTCTACGATGCCCTTCTGCCAACAAATATCCTGCAATCCCTGCAACAACTCCTCTTTTTATAGATTCAATACCTAATTTATGAAGAGTTTGTCTTGTCTCTTCGATTGATGCGACTCCAAATAATCCTGGTCCTGTTGTCTCTTCTGGAGTTTGTCTTACTAAACCATCAACAATAATCAGTTTGCTAAATCCTCCTTTTGTAAACCATTCTAATACTGTATTTGCAAAAGAAACATCTTGTTCTGAGGGGAATGGGACTTCTGCAATAAATACCCCGATTTCATCGCCCTGATAGACTCTTACTGGATGTCTAGGTATTGAATCTTCAATCAATGCTAATGCGGGGAACTCAGGATTCATTACTGTGCCAATCTCATCAATATCTAAACTTCTAATCACATGATAAGCAGCAATGCTACCAACCATTCCCGCAGTGGAAAATCCACAAATTGCTAATCCCCCAGTTGACGGGCTAGAGTCTGGGTTCAGTACCAAAGAGTACGTGTTTCCTAGATGTGAAGTCATTCAAATCATCACTCCGAAATATCACTTAGAAAAAAATTGACGATTTTATTCGTTCCATTCGGCCCAGTCATCCATGTTTGGATCTCTATACCACCACTGACCCTGTTCATCTTCCCACCATTCTGTTCCATCTTCATCTATGCTATATCCTGGGTCATTTTCATATTCACTAGATTGTTGACTTTGTCGTACAAATTCTTCACCCGCTGAACCACTAAGACGGCCTCTTGAATTATCTCTTTCAAACTGCTCTTGTTGTGGTTGCGCTGAAGATCCCATTGATGAACCTCCAGATCTGCCAAGGATTCTATCTAATGGGTTCTCCATCTCTTCTGCTTCATCATCATCCCAATCCTCATCCCAATCATCATCATCTCCACGCATAAATCGTACGATTATAATTATTGAAACTAAAGCGAAAATGGCCCCTGCGGCTATTAAACCAAGCATCATTGGATCTTGTAGAATGCCTGCCTTAGTATCTACAGATTCCTCATTAATTACAGGTCCAGTGCCTCCGTTATCGGTGCCTCCGTTGTCAGTGCCATCAGTGTTGTCTGTTCCACTATTATCGTCTACAACAGTGGTTATATCTCCCCTTAAGGAAAACTCTTTACCCAAACTAATTTCTTTCATTTGGCTTGTTCCAGTAGGAGTAATCCAGGTAAATGTGAAATCGACATTAAAAGGAACCTCAACTGGTTCACTTGTTGTTTTATTTGTTACACTAACTACTGTTGGGGAGAATGTACATGTCACCTGTGATTCATTACCTACAAATGATGGACAATTAATTCCTATTTCTATTCCACCAACTGTAACTTTTGCAGGATGTTCAAGGGTAAGGAATAAATTGTTATTATTAATCAACTCACACTCTAAATTCGGATTTTGTGAATTTACTATATTTTCTATTGCCCATGATTCGCCTACAAAGGTCTCCAACATTGGACACTCTAATTCTGGATCTATAATTTCAATTTGATTTGCCAATTGTGAGGGGGAACACCCCTCCGAGTTTACTTGACCTGCTTCATTTCCTGGAGTATTAGGGCATAAATCGTCATCATTCAATACGAGGTCTGTGTCATCATCTAAATCTGTTTGACCCGAACCATCATATGCTACGAGTGTTGCACTTAATTCAAAAACATTCAGATATTTCCAAGCAAGCGGATTATTTGGATTTGCGGAACTATCTGGTGTGATTAATACATATCCTCCTGAAGGGTTACCGTCAATATTTACTTCTAAATTGCCTAAGGAATTGATTGATTGCTTAGTTGTACTTGTTAACAGTTCATTGTCATAATACTTGAATGTTATTTCAGTTCCTAAAAATGCTGCTTGTTGCCAATCATGTTCTGCAATTAATGAAACTTCAAGTGTTGCATCTCCCACATCATTAACCATTACAACAGTCGTAAGTAATGAGAAATAAGCTGGTACAACAACGTGAACACCAATAATGAATTCAATCGAGGGGGCTAATCCTCCTTGTTCCAATGTTTCTGCACGTCCATTATATTCGGCCGTTATTTCTGCGCCTGTTATTCCACTTGCGCCAATGGAGTCATTTGCAATATCTCTCCAATTAAATTCAATTTCTGAATCTCCATTATCGTCTGTAGTTGAATTAAAATAAAACTTATATGGGAACGCATCTTGAGGATTTATGATTAAAGTCGTCATAATTATGGCATTTTCAACTGGCTCTGAATTTGATTCATCCGAAACAATTTCAATTGATTGAAGATTTAATGAAATTATAGTTGGTTGATCTCCTCCAACGATGAACTGACATACCTCGTCAAGGCAATCATCATTAGATATTTCATTTCCAAAAATTTCTGCACTAGATAAATCGATGCTGATGATTGTTGATAGTTCATCATTATTTAATGCATAAACTGGCCCTGTAGCAGTAACATATGGATTTGAACCTGAATCATTTGTAGCTACAACTGCAACCCATAATGCTTGTTCATTTTGAATGTATTGAGCATTGGTCACAATGTCTCCATTAGCATCTTTAACCGTACTAGTAGTAGATGCAGAATAAGAGGTATCGGTATTCTGAAGAATTGCAACAGAATCCAATAAGGTTGTATCTGTAAAATTCACGGTTAAAACAAATATATCATAATATCCAGAAAACCGATCATCTACCTCATCCCAACTTATATCTATACTTAGGCCTTCATCTAGTGGCGTATCAACAGCAATTACATTTTTCACACTTGGAACTGAGGGCAAATCAATTATAATTACATTTGAAATTGCACTGTATAATCCTCCAACAGCAAATGTTGCTCTAACGACATATTCGTAATGTGCCCCTTCAGGTAATCCTGAATCTGTATAAGATACATCTGTGTGATCACCCGATGCTGTTGATAATAAATTGTAATCTCCTGGGAATGTTGCATTAACTGTAGATGAACGATATAATTCATAAGAATCAAAATGTTGATTTCCCGTTGTAACTTCAGACCAACGCATCTCAATTGAATCTTCTTCTACATTAGTTGCATTCAAAACAAGTGGATCTAAATCTGGTAATTCAGGATGCCCTGGTGAGGTTACTAAACGTAAATCAATCAAATTAACTTCTCCAAGAGTTGTCCAAAGTTCCATATTATCTTGATTTGAACTAAATAGTAAAGGTACTGTGAAATTCTGAGTTCCGAATTCCATATAATCACTATTGATTAAAGTTGTTAGGTTATTGCCTGAACCATCATATAACTCCTCTATATGGTGTGAATAATCATATGTAATTTTTAAATTTTGAAGAAATACAGAACCTGCGGAATTAAGAGTTATTTCAGAAGATATTGTCATAATGTCATTGCCATATGCATCTAAGGCTGAATTATAACTTGCCTTATTTAAATCGATAGTATTGGCTATATCTCCATTAGAATCAGTAACCCTGAGTGGTTGTGAGCCATTTGCTCCTGATTCTGCTTGACCAAATCCTTCTACACTTAATTCTACAATGCCATCTCCATCAAAATCATAACTCATTTTGTGCCAAGAATCAATAAAGATCCCTTTAGATTGTTCTTGTTCTCCACAATATACGATAAGTTCGGGATTATTGTCTCCATTCATATCTCCTGAAATTACTAGTACCGGCATTGTACGGGGAGTTAGAACCTTATTTGAATCTGTAATCACTCCTCCAATAAGGTTGTAAATCATTAATGATCCATTCATTGTATTATCATCGTCATCAGCAGTTGCGTTTTCGGGAATAAGTATATCTAAAACGCCATCTGCATTAAAATCCACAACTGTAGCACCTACCGGTGCTTCAAGTCCCGTTTGAGATATGGTGCCATAAATTCCCAGGGAATAATCAGAAATTAATAACACTCCAGTTGTGCCTGAACCCCAAGTTACAATTTCATCGAATGTATCTCCATTCAAATCTACTAACCAAAGGAAATCCATATCAAAATTATCAAATGTGGAGTAGACTATGGCAAATGCATTACTTCCTAGGTCCCACATTAATGTCTCAACAGTCCCTATATCTGATACAACTACTACTGTGGAATTTATATTACCTCCCATAATATTTCCAATATCTAATTGGGAAATTCCTGCTGTTTGAGAAATGCCGCCAACAGTTGTTTCGAATTGATATTCATCAATTAATTCAAATCCTGGTAAACTTTGTTTCCATTGATAATATCCATAACTTCCAAAAGTATCAGCAAATATAACATCATCAAAGCCATCTAAATTAACGTCTCCAACACTAACAATAATATCTTGGCCACTTGAACCCCCAGTTAGTTCTTGAGAGGAGGAGAATGACTCTTGTGATGGAATCCATATATGATAACAAAATCTACCAACTATTGGGGTCCATACTAATACATCATCATATCCATCACCATTAAAATCAGCAATTTCCAAGTTTTCAACATCATTACATGTTTGATGCCAAGAAATATTAGTGAAACCATCATTATTTGAATTGTTATTCATCCATCCAATTGCTGTAACTAAATCACCATTACCTGTTTCCCATTCCGTATTAAGAACGATTACTTCTTCTGAATAATCATTATCATAATCTAAGGTAGCCATATCTACAATTGATGATTCATTCATCCAAATACCATTGTTTTCAGGCAAATAATCTATGGCAAGTAATGAATCTTGTATAATAGAATCTTGGGGAAGGAGTATGTCGGGGCCATTATGTGCACCTACAGGCATGGAAGAATAAAACAAAGAACTGTTATCTGAAAATCGTGTTTGGGAACCTATGCCTCCATATCCTGTTCCATTATACTCCCATTCTGTAATGCCATCTTGGTTCATATCTAACCAAACTTGTCCTGGGCTTGTCATCGTATCATCGAGATATTCTAACTTGAAACTTAATTCCTCAACAGTTGTATTTTGTGGAATTTCTAAAGCAGCACTTGTGGAACCATCAAATTCAATTGTAACTGTATCATTTCCATTAGAAAATGTTGTTATTAATGTAGATGTTGCAGGAATATCTGCAGCCACGGATGGAATTAAAACTATGAATTGTGATAATACCATTAATGAAATTAATACTAATGCTCTTTGTTTACTTTTAACCAAACTAGGTCTGGGGCTCCCACTCGTCATCATATATGCGACGCCCTCATCATTCTTGTTGGTTTCTTATAATCGCTATTAAAGGTATATAGTGGAAAACACCAGTTTTTCTTTGAAATTTGTATTATTTAGGGGATTATTGTGGAAAATTACAAAAAATTTTGATTACGCACTTATACAAGAATTAATAATGCTGGAGAACACGCTAAACACTTAATGGATAGTGAAAGAACTCACGATGCTCGGGTTTATATTCGTGTAGGAGATATTGAAATAGATCTCGCGGGAGAACAACAAGAAGTTGATGCTCACTTAATTAAAATAATGGAAGGAGAAGATTGGTCCACTGCTTTATCAAAAATTCGTTCAAAAAGGGAATCCGCCATTACTGCTGCTATTACTGCAGCAAAAAATTCAGGGTTTCCAAATCGAGGAAGTGCTTTTAAATCTGTAATAATGAATTGTAAAATTACAAAAAAGCCAGATAGGGTTCTAGCTGCAATTCACTATCTCAAAGATGTTGAGGGTGTTGATGATCTTCCTCCCCGTGTAATTATGGATTTATTCTCTGATTCTGAATTAGAGCCTCCAAAAAATTTATCATTATATCTAAATAGATTACTGGAAAAGAATTTTTTGTCGATTCCGTCAAGTTCATCAGGTAAAAACCGTAATGCCAATTTAACTCCCGAAGGAAGGGCTCATTTAGATAAATTATCAAAAAAATGAGTTGGGATTATGGACGAGACAATTATTCCCAAAGATTTTTCATTTACCTCGCACATTAATGTTGACTTTAGAGGAGAAAATTTTCAAAATGCTGATTTGAGAAGATGCATATTAGATGGAGCTGATTTGACCGGTGTAAACCTTTGTGGGGCAAACCTAACAAATGCATCATTAAGAGGTACAATCCTAAAAAAAGCATCTCTAGATGGAGCAATATTAGATGGAGCTGATTGCCGTAAGGCTAATCTTTCTCTTTCTAATATGCAGGGTGCATCTGTCACTGGTACTGATCTAAGGGGGATTCGAGGAAGATATGCAGTATGGAAAGGGGTAAACTGGTGGGATGCAAAAATGAATGAGGATTTAAAAAAGGCCTTATCTAAAAAATGGCCGAAAAAAAATTAGATTACTCTTCTTCAAATAGAGCATTAATTTTTGTTGCAAATAGAGCATTAATATTAGTTTGAGATGGAGTTAATGCTGCTTTCCCCGATGGTACAAGCATTGGAATTAATGGTAAAAGAATACAAAATGCATTGCAAATAAAACACATTGCTGTTGCCGCTACATCCCATTGAGTAGCTAAACTAATATTAATCTCAGATTCAATCTTTGAAGCCCAAGAAATTGAAATAGCCTGAGAAATAAGCCACAAGACCCCTCCCAAAATAGAAACTTTAACTCCAAGATGCTTTTGTAAACATAGTTGTAAACCTCCAATGAAAATTAATAATCCTGCACAGAACTTTATTACGCCCGTAACTAGATGGAAATTACTTTCTTTAAATTCAGAATCCCATTGCATATATTCTTCTAATTTGATATCTACTCCGATTACTTTCAGCAATTCGACTTGATCTTCGGCACCCTCTATTGTTAATTCTGTATAATGGTTAAATATTGCCCCTCCACCATCAAATAACACAAGTAAACTACCTAAAATCATTAAAATTCCTATTGTAATCGGAATAGAGGTGTTAGGGCGAATTGGAATTTCTGGCATTTTTGATGATGAGTTGGAATGGTTACTAGAAAGTATCATCGTACCCAATTCTTTCTCTCGCATATTATTGCGTAAGTAATTACACTCATTAATCGTGACTACAAGATTCCAAAGCATCATACAACTTTTGAGGGATTGCTATGGATTCCAAAGTATTCAGGTTTGCACAAACTGTAACGACGGTGGCATTCCAAAGTTCCATATTATCTTGATTTGTATAGGTATATTTCCATGTACAACTTTTTGTTCCAATCTCTGAGATCCAAAGTTTACAATTCACAGTATCTCCGTATCGTAATGGTGCTAAAAAATCACATTCATTTTTTACCACTGGAAAACCTATTCCTAATTCTTGAATCATTTTAGGATAATTAATACTACAATTTTCTTCCCAAAATTGTTCAAAAAAACGATGTGCTAAATCCCAATACACGGGATAATAAACAATTCCTGCTAAGTCGACCATTGGGAAATCAATTTTGCGAGTAAACCTTACTGCCATGGAATGCCCAATAGGTGCTAGTGTGTGATAATTAAATATCTTTTCTTTAATTCCTTAATCTGAAACCAACTATAAATTACAGCACCTAATATTGTAATAAGTCCAATTACTTCAGCCCATTGAGGGGTAGATTCTAAGTTCATAATAGAATCTTAAAACTGACGGATTGGAAACTTTACTGATTATTAAAAAATGTTTAAGCATTATTATTCATATTTTCTTTTAATGGCTTTTCAACCGCTTCAAATGTTCTTGGGCACGTGTTGACCCCTATTACTCGATAAAAAGGGCACCATCCAAATACGGATGTTAAGACACTCCAGGCTCCAACTATCACAAATATGAATTCCCAGCTAGCACTTGAAAGATAATCAAAAAAGACAACACCTAATCCTGCAGATAAACGCATAATCCGGTCAGTAAATCCAATATTCATTTTTTCATCTCGCCTTTCTTAAAACTTTTTATCATTTATTTATATTGCACTTAAACTTCTAAGTGCCGCAGTATTTATCAATACCCATGCAATGAAACTCATTAATTTAGATCCATTTACTGTGTTTTGTTTCTTAAAATTATGTGCAATTATTGTTTGCTCCATAATTTGTACTATCTACGTTCAGTATATTAACTACTGTTTAAGGGCATAAAACCACTAATTGATTTTTTTGTCTCTTCAGAAAGAAATGCGATACCTCTCTTTGATCTGGTTCTAAGAGTATTAAGGGCAGCATATTAATGACGTGATTTACCCCTAATAATTAGAGTGGCAAAGGTGGTTTTGGTAGTCAAAAATACGGCCCCACCGCGATTCGAACGCGGGTTACTGGTTCCGCAAACCAGTGTGATATCCTAGCTACACTATGGGGCCAGAATATCATTGCGTGATTGATTATAGTTTTAACGACAACGCATAATCTCTATATTTTCCAATTAACTATTTTCCAATTATTTTCTTCAGCGTATCGTTTTAAAGGGGATTCGGGATTAACTGCGATAGGGGTTCCTGTGATTCTCATAAACCATGAATCAGCCAAAGTATTTCCATAGGCATAGCATTTAGAAAGATCATGATTATTATTTTCTGCATCTTGTTTTACAATTGGAACTTTGCCTTTTCTTCGTGGTACACTCCATCCTCTTTCTGAACCAGATAAGCGCCCACTTCTTTTTTCAGGGCCACAACCATATGAATGATCCATCCCCAAAGCATTACCCATTGCTTCCGCCATTGGAGCGATTGTAGCACTAACCAATACAAGTCTGTGGCCTTGTTTACGGTGCCAATCTAAACATTCTTTAGCCTCTGGGGTAATACGATTTAATAATTTATTTTTTACTAACTCTTGAGATAGTGCATCTAACACATCCCATGATACCAAAGTAAAATGCCCTCTGTTTCTAGTTGCATCATAAAAAGAGCGCCCGCGTAATAAATTTCCTAAAGAACCTAATATCCACATTGTGGCTCCCAAGGGAATTCTCCAAGGC
>Ga0209709_10001691_pt1 | contig 20082 bp, 17 predicted proteins | sample ArcticOcean_MG_C_2_FD_187435 | JGI IMG/M metagenome (GOLD analysis project Ga0209709, IMG submission 187435) | Marine microbial communities from western Arctic Ocean - ArcticOcean_MG_CB4_136 (SPAdes) (version 2) | ecosystem: Environmental > Aquatic > Marine > Oceanic | place: Arctic Ocean...
CGATTATCGAAAGTGTTATATTTTCTTTTATATGCGAAAGTTTTTCTTCTAAAATTTTGACTGTGTCAATAACTGGGAATGCCTGTCTTGCGCAAGAAGGACAAGATATAATATTTACTCCTCTGTGCCTCAAATTTAATGATTTTAATATTTCATAGCCAACTTTAATTTCTTCAACTGGATCTGCAGATAAAGATACTCTAATTGTATCTCCTATACCTTCCATTAGTAACATGCCAATGCCTATAGATGATTTTACGCTACCAGATTTTAAACTACCAGCCTCTGTAATACCTAGGTGAAGCGGATAATTGCAAACTTTTGATAAAGCTCTATAAGCTTTTGTTGTAAGAAATACATCTGATGATTTTACACTTATTTTAAAATTGAAAAAATCTTCATCTTCTAATATTTTTATATTATTTATTGCACTCTCAACTAACGCCTCTGGACAGGGTTCTTTATATTTTTCTAATAGATCTTTATTTAATGATCCTGCGTTAATTCCTATTCTTATCGAGCAGTCATAATCTTTTGCAGCTTTTAAAATTTCTCTTATTCTTTCTTTTGAGCCTATATTGCCAGGATTAATTCTTAAACATCTTGCTCCTGACTTTGCTGCTTCTATAGCTCTTTTATAATGAAAATGAATATCGGCTACTATTGGAATATCTATTTCTTTAACTATTTTTTTTAATGCTAGTGATGAGTCTTGGTCAGGACAAGATACTCTAACAATATCAGCTCCTGCGTGTTCAAGCTGTTTAATTTGTAAAACTGTTTCATTTATATTTGTAGTTAAAGTATTTGTCATAGACTGTACCGAAATTGGTGCATCACCTCCTACATTAACTTTTCCAACTTTAATCTGTTGTGTTTTATTTCTTGTGATTTCTCTAAATGGTCTAATATTCATTTAATTTTTAATCAAGTTCAAAAGCTTTGTGTAAAGCTTTTACTGCTTTTTGAGTGGAGTCTTCCTGAACTAAAACAGAAATTTTTATTTCTGATGTAGAAATAGCTAAAATATTTATTTTTTCATTTGCTAAAGATCTAAACATTTTATGTGTCACACCAGGATTAACTATCATTCCAGCTCCAATAATAGATACTTTTGAAACTTTATCATCATGTATTATTTTTTGATAATTTAAATTTTTATTATTTTTTTCTATTAAACTTAGTGTTTTTCTCAAATCTTCTCTTTTAATTGTAAAAGTTATATCTGTTTTCTTTCCGTCTGAAGATATATTTTGAATAACCATATCAACGTTAATATTGCTATTTCCAAGTGGTTCGAAAATATCTGCAGCTACACCGGGTTTGTCCTCTGCGCCAACCAAAGTGATTTTAGCATCATTTTTTGAATAAGCTATGCCTGTTACTGCTTTTTTATAATCTATTCCACTTTCTGAAACTATCTTTGTTCCTGATTTTTCTGAAAAAGTAGATCTCACATGCACTATTATGTTATCAATCATTGCAGCTTGAACTGATGTTGGTTGCATTACTTTTGCTCCTAAGGCGGCCATTTCTAACATTTCTTCATATGAAATTTTATCAATTTTTTTTGCTTTTTTATTAATAAAAGGGTCAGTTGTTAAAACACCCTCAACATCAGTATAAATTTCACATAAGTCTGTTTGGAAAAACTTTGCAATTGTAACCGCTGACAAATCAGATCCACCTCTGCCTAAAGTTGAAACTCTATCATTGGTTGTGATGCCCTGAAATCCTGCAACTACTGCTACGCCTCCTTCGGAAATATACTTTAAAATTCCTTGAGTCTTAATTTTAATTATTTTTGATGATGTGTGATTATTATCTGTAACTATAGGAATTTGCCAACCTAACCAAGATCTTGCTTTAATCCCCAGGTCAATAAGAGCTCCAGACAAAAGTGAAGTGGATGCCTGTTCACCTGATGAAAGCAATGTGTCTAATTCCTTGCTATCAAAATTTTTACTAATTAATTCAGATTTCTTTTTTAATTCGTTTGTAACGCCTGACATTGCCGAAACAATTACAATTATTTCTTTATCTTCTTTATGTCTTTTTTTTATTATATTAGCTACTTTCTGTATATTTTCTATCGTTCCTACAGAAGTTCCACCAAACTTCAAAACTATTCTTTTCATATGTCAAAAAATCTTATTTACTTTATACAATATTTGATAATAAATACTCTTAATTATAAAAATTCACAAGCAAATCTAAACGACTATAACTTTGAATACAATTGATAAAAAAGAAGTAGAAAAATTTTCAAAACTATCAAAAGAATGGTGGAATCCAAATGGTAAATTTAAGCCTTTGCATCAATTTAATCCTGCTAGAATTAAGTTTATTAAAAGAAAAATTATCTCAAGATTTAATCTAAACCCAAAATTATCTGAACCTTTAAAAAAAATTAGCATTTTAGATATAGGATGTGGGGGTGGACTTTTGTGCGAACCTCTAAATAGACTGGGTGCAAAGATAACAGGAATTGATGCCTCAAAAAATAACATCGAAATAGCAAAAATGCACTCAAAAGAAATGAATTTAAATATAAATTATATTCATTCATCTCCAGAAAAACTTAATTTCAAAAATAAATTTGACGTTGTTCTTAATATGGAGATTGTCGAACATGTTTCTAATATTGAATCTTTTATCGAATCCTGCTCAAAATTAGTTAAAAAAAATGGAATTATGTTTGTGGCAACAATTAGTAAAAATCTTAAATCTTATGTTTTTGCAATCATTGGAGCAGAGTATATCTTAAGATGGCTTCCGATTGGCACGCATGATTGGGAAAAATTTATCAGCCCACAAGAATTAAATTATATAGTTGCTAAAAAAAATTTTTCTTTAGATCAGTCAATTGGCATGAAGTTTAATTTGTTATCAAAAAAATGGACTGAAACTAATGATTTGTCTGTAAATTATATTTCAACTTATTTAAAAAATTAATTTTCTTTTTTATTAATCCAAGGAATTGTGATCACCTCTATACCTTCATCTAAAAGTTCTGCAGTTTCCTCTGGTGTAGCTTTACCATATATTCCTTTAGATTTTTTATTATCATAATAAATATTTTTTGCCTCTTTTAAAAAATTATCTCCAACATTTTCACAGTTTTTTTCAATATATTTTCTAAAATTTGAAAGTTTTTTTATTATATTTTTTTGCACTTTCGTCTTTTCTAAACTTTTATTTGATTTACTTGATAAATTTGGAGCCATTATTGATTTGTTAACATTTTTTGATTCACAGTATATACAGCTAATAAACCCTTTTCTTTTTAATACGTCATATTCAGCTGAACTAGCAAACCAACTTTCAAATGTTTTTTTACATTGGCAAGTTAAATTATATTTTATCATTAAAATTTATATTATTTTATTTTTCTAGAAAAAAAAGAGTATTTAATTTTTATAATCGGCATTTATATCTATATAATCATGAGTTAAATCACATGTATAAGTTGTAAAAGAACCTGTTCCAATATTTAAATTGACTTCTATAGTTATAGAATTCCATTTCATGTATTCTTTAATTTCTTCTTCGCTATAATTTTTAGCTATTTTGCTTTGCTCGGCAACTATAAAATTACCTATTTTTATTTGAATTTTATTTTGCAAAATATTTTCACCTGATTTACCTATTGCCATAATAATTCTACCCCAGTTTGGATCTTCACCTGCGATAGCAGTTTTTACCAGAGGAGAGTTGGCAATAGAAAAACTAATATTTTTTGCCATTCCTGCTGACCTTGCCCCAATAACATTTACAGTAATAAATTTTTTAGCTCCTTCTCCATCAACAACTATTTGTTTAGCTAGATTTAAACATAATCTTCCTAAAGCTTTTTCAAATTCAACTAGTTTAGGATCGAGCACATTATATATTTTTTGATGTTTAACTTTATTAGTTGAAAAAATTGCCACCATATCATTTGTTGAAGTATCACTATCAACAGTTATTGCATTAAATGAATTGTTTGCTGCTTTTTTTAGCATAGCTTTTAAAAATACAGAAGGTATGCTCGCATCAGTAAAAATAAATGATAACATTGTTGCCATATTAGGAGCAATCATTCCAGACCCTTTTGCAATTCCAGATATTTTTACTAATTTATTTCCCACTCTGCATTCTTCGTAAGCCAGCTTTGGTCTAGTGTCAGTTGTCATTATAGCTGCAGCAGCTTTGAACCAAACAAACTTATTTTGCTCAATTTTTAGTTTTTTAACTAAATCAGGAACACTATTTTTAATTTTTAAATATGGAAACTCTTCTCCAATAACACCAGTTGAGGCAAATAAAAGATCTGTAACTTTCACAACATCACTAACTCCTTTTGGAGTTTGGGATGATTTTAAAGTTAAAGCTTTAGCTAAAGCATTAGCAATTTCTTTCAAACCTTGGGCACCTTTCACGCCTGTAAAAGTATTGGCGTTCTGTGTATTAACGAAAAGAGCTTTTATAAAGTTTCTCTTTATATTTAAATTCCAATTAATGCTAGCTGAAGTAATTTTGGAAGAGGTGTATATAGCTCCAACATTTGCCCCTTCAGGGAAGTAAAACAAAGATAGGTCATCTCTACCATTTTCATAAAGATCGGCAGAAACCGCTGATATTTCTAACCCAGCAATAGGTTGTAATTCTTGAAATTCGCCCATTTTTGACATTTTGATTTTAGGATTTAGGAAATTTTTTAAGTTTATTGTCATTAGTGTTTAAAATTCTAAATTATTGATTATATAAGTTTTTGTTAAGTTAATATAATTTATACTACTTTACAAAAAAAATAAAAGTTATCTATGTTAAATATTGGCAAAATTATTAGAAAATTTGTTAAAAACTCTAGCCAAAAAGAGTTAGAAAAACTAAAAATAATTGTTCAAAAAATAAACGCCCTAGAAACTGAAATTAGAGAAATCCCAAACGACAATTTTCCCAAAAAAACTATTGAATTAAAGTCTAAAATTAAAAATGGAGCTAAGCTAGATGATTTAATTCCAGAAGCCTTTGCTTATGTAAGAGAAGCAGCAAAAAGAACGCTAGGGGAAAGACATTATGACGTTCAGCTAATGGGAGGCATTATTCTTCATCAGGGTAAAATAGCCGAAATGAAAACTGGTGAAGGAAAAACACTAGTTTCCACTCTACCTGTTTATTTGAATTCTTTAATGGATAAAGGTGTTCACGTTGTTACTGTAAATGATTATTTAGCTAAAAGAGATTCTGATTGGATGGGGAAAATATATAAATTTTTAGGTCTTTCTGTTGGATGTATTACAAATAATCTAGATGATACCTTTAGAAAAAAACATTATGCATGTGATGTAACTTATGGAACAAACAATGAATTCGGTTTTGATTATCTAAGAGATAATATGAAATATGATATTAACGAAATGGTTCAGAGAGAGCATTTTTATTGCATTGTAGATGAAGTAGATAGTATATTAATTGATGAAGCAAGAACACCCCTGGTAATATCTGGCGCAACCGAAGATAAGTCTGACCAATATTTCGTTTGCGATGGTTTTGTTAAAACACTTAAGAATTCAGATTATGAATTAGATGAAAAAGATAAAAATGTCATATTGTCAGAAAAAGGTATAGATAAAATTGAACAACAATCACAAACCTTTGGAATTCTTAAAAATAATAATTTTTATGATCCTCAAAATATCAATCTTGTTCACCACATTAACCAAGCACTAAGGGCTAATTTATTATTTGCGAAAGATACAGATTATATTGTGCAAGATAATAAAGTTCAGATCATAGATGAGTTTACGGGTAGAGTTTTAGAAGGAAGAAGGTTTTCTGATGGATTGCACCAAGCTTTAGAAGCAAAAGAAAAAGTAGATATCCAAAGTGAAAACCATACTTTAGCTTCAATAACTTATCAAAATTATTTTAGACTATATGAAAAATTATCTGGCATGACTGGAACTGCCCTTACTGAGGCTGAAGAATTCTATGATATTTATAGACTGAATACAGTTGAAATACCAACTAATGTTCCTATGGTTAGAGATGATTTAAATGATCAAATTTTTAGAACTGAAAAAGAAAAGTATAATGCAATAATTAAAAAAATAGAAGTTTGTAAAAATAATAATCAACCAGTATTAGTTGGTACAACCAGTATAGATAAATCAGAAAAAATATCTCATTTCCTGAGTGAAAAAAAAATAGAACATAATGTTTTAAATGCAAAACAACATGAGAATGAAGCAAAAATTATTGCTGGAGCTGGGAAACTAGGTGCAGTTACAATAGCAACAAATATGGCCGGAAGAGGAACGGACATTCAACTAGGAGGAAACCAAAGCATTTTAGACAAAAAAAAAATGAATTTAGAAGAAAAAAATCTAGTCAAAAAAAATGGGGGCTTGTTTGTTATAGGCACCGAAAGACATGAAAGCAGGAGAATTGATAACCAACTAAGAGGAAGATCTGGAAGACAAGGAGATCCTGGTAATTCTATTTTTTATATTAGTTTGCAAGATGACTTAATGAGAATATTTGGATCTGAATCAATTGATGGAATTATGAAAAAATTTGGCCTAAAAGAAGGAGAATCAATAGACCATCCATGGATAAATAAAGCTTTGGAAAGGGCTCAAAAAAGAGTTGAAGCCAGGAATTTCGATATTAGAAAAACACTAATAAAGTTTGACGATGTTATGAATGACCAACGAAAGGTTATTTTTGAACAAAGAAAAGAGATACTTAAATCAAACAATATTACAGAAATAATTAATGTTTTTTTAGAAGATCTAATTACTAGTTTACTAGGTGAAAAACAAATATATGAAAGAGAAAATAAATTAGAAGCATTTAAAAATAAAATTAAACCTATATTAGGTAGAACGTATGAGGAGCAAGAATTAAGTAGTATTACTGGATTTAAAAAAGAAAAATTTACAAATTTCATTAAAGATAAGTTTGATAAAATAAGATCTAATAGAATTAAACTGATAACAGAATCTTCTAATTTAGATTTAGAAAAAAGAGTTTTTCTGCAAACAGTAGATTTTTTGTGGAGATCTCATTTGCAGTATTTAGAACACTTAAGACAGGTTGTCGGGCTTAGAGGTTATGCACAAAAAGATCCGTTGGAAGAATTTAAAAAAGAAGCATTTAAATTATTTGAAGATTTATTATACAAGATTAAAATTGACACTATTACCTTTTTAAATAATCTTGAAGTAATTTCCAAAGAAGAAAAAAGTAAACAGCCTGCTATCAAAAATAATAAATTCAAAAATGATCCAAAATGTCTATTAGTTATTAACAAGACTCAAAAAATATCAAGAAATGAAATATGTGAAGCTACAGGAAAAAAATATAAACATTGTTGTGGGGCGTTATAGTTTATAGTTCAAAAATAAAATTATAAATAAGGTTAATATAGAAAATATAACCAATTTTTTTTTAAATTTAATAAAAATATCTTTAATTGAATTAGATAGGTTTTGTTTATTAATCCAATCTATATCTTGTGGAAAAACACTAAATGAACTTTGTTTTCCAATACTTAGAAATTTCTTTTTTCTTTGTTCAAAAATTTCTTCTCTAGTAAAATTTTTAAATTCTTCCAAGCTTCTTATTAATGCACTTTTAGTAGAATAAATTATTTCTTCTTTATTTCTGTGTGCCCCACCTGTAGGTTCTTCTATTATTTCGTCAATCAATTGATTTTTCAAAAGTTGATCGGAAGTTAACTTCATTGCTTTGGCTGCTTCTAATGACTTGCTGGGATCTTTCCAAAGTATTGAAGCGCATCCTTCGGGAGAAATAACTGAGTAAATAGAATTGTTAAACATCAATACTTTATTTGCTGAAGCCAAAGCTATTGCTCCTCCTGATCCGCCCTCTCCAATGATGATTGAAATAATTGGAACTCGTAAAGATATGCAGCAGTCTATTGAGCTCGCGATAGCTTCTGCTTGACCTCTTTGTTCTGCTCCAATTCCTGGGTAAGCTCCAGGAGTATCAATAAATGATATTACTGGAATATTAAATTTATCAGCTAGTTTCATCAAACGGATACACTTTCTATAACCTTCTGGTTTCATCATACCAAAATTTCTTTTAAGCCTGCTGTCGAGATCATCTCCTTTTTCTTGGCCTATAACTAAAACAGATTTTTTTTCCAAAAGTGCGAATCCCGCTATAACAGATTCATCATCACCAAATCTTCTGTCTCCAGAAAGATTAATAAAATTAGTAAATAAATTTTCGATGAAAAATTTTGCCTTTGGTCTTTCTTCGTGTCTTGCTACTTGTGTTTTTTGCCATTCATTTAAATTTTTATATGAATGTTTTAATTTCTCATTAATTTCGTTTTGAATTGAAGCTATTCTTTTGGTATCTACTTCTGATATTCCACCTTCATTAAAGGGGTCTTTTAGCTTATCAAGCTCTTCTTCTAGTGCTTTTATTTCTAGTTCGAATTCTAAGTAACTTCTCATCTATATTTTGAATTATACTTGATTAAAAATATATTTAAATCTAAAATTAATGGCAAAAGTTTGTCTTATTTTATATGGATTATATTTTACAAGGTAATTTATCTGTTGCGGGGGTGCTATTAAGGTTTGTTAATGAGGAGCTCTTACCTGGAACCAACATTGAACCTAAAACATTTTGGGATGGTTTAGATTCATCTTTACACGAACTCGCTCCAAAAAATAAAAATCTTTTAGAAATTAGAGAAAACCTTCAAAAAAAAATTGATATTTGGCATAGAGAAAAAAAGGGTGAAAAAATTGATATGAAGGAATATTCAAAATTTTTAGAAAAAATTGGATATTTAAAAAATAAAGGAGATGAGTTTAAAATTGAAACAAAAAATGTAGATAATGAAATTTCTAAGATAGCTGGACCTCAACTAGTGGTTCCAGTAATGAATGCCAGATATGCTTTGAACGCCGCTAATGCAAGATGGGGAAGTTTGTATAACGCTTTATATGGAACCGATGTAATCTCAGAATCAAGTGGGGCTGGCAGGGGAGAAAAATATAACTACATAAGGGGTGAAAAGGTAATTGAGTATGCTCGTAATTTTTTAGATGCCAACGTTCCGCTGCAAAAAGGTAGTTGGAAAGATATTTCAAATATTCCAACAATAATAAATAATCAGTTAAATTTAAAACTAAAAAATCCTAAGCAATTTATTGGCTATAATAAAAAATCTAATAACTTATCTTCACTTTTGTTATTAAATAACAATCTCCACATAGATATTAAATTTGATCTAAATCGTACACTTGGTGGACTAAAAGATAAAGCGGCGATATACGATATAATTTTAGAATCAGCTATAACTACAATTGTGGACCATGAAGATTCGGTTGCAGCTGTAGATGCTGAAGATAAAGTTGTTGGTTACAAAAATTGGCTTGGATTGATGAAAGGTGATTTAGAATCAAATATAGAGAAAAATGGTAAAAAGATCGTAAGAAAATTAAACCCTGATCGAGAATACATCAGCACTAATGGAAATAAAATTAAATTACATGGTAGATCTTTAATGTTAAATAGAAATGTAGGTCATTTAATGACCAGCCCCTCTATATTGCTAAAAGATGGTTCAGAAGTTCCTGAAGGGATAATGGATGCTTTTATAACAACTGCTGCTGCCATACATGATTTTAAAAATAATAGTAATTCAAAAACAAATTCTGTTTATATCGTTAAACCAAAGATGCATGGACCTGACGAAACTTCTTTTACTAATTTAATATTTGAAAAAGTTGAAAATGTTTTAAGTCTAAAAAAGTTTACTATTAAAATCGGTATAATGGATGAGGAGAGAAGAACAACATTAAATTTAAAAGAATGTATTAGAGAAGTAAAAAATAGAGTTGTTTTTATTAATACTGGCTTTTTAGATCGTACAGGCGATGAAATACATACTTCTATGGAAGCTGGTCCAATGATAAAAAAAAGTGATATGAAGTCTGCAAAATGGATTTCTGCTTATGAAAATAATAATATTGATGTTGGCTTAGCTTGTGGGTTTTCTGGTGTCGCCCAAATTGGGAAAGGAATGTGGGCTGCCCCTGATAAAATGGCAGACATGGTTGATCAAAAAATAAATCATCCTAAATCCGGTGCTAATTGTGCATGGGTTCCATCACCAACTGCAGCAACACTTCATGCATTGCATTATCACCAAGTAAATGTTTTTTCTCAGCAAAAAGATTTAGAAAATAGAACTCCTGCAAAAAATATTGATATTCTTTCAATTCCAATAGCTGATAGACCCAATTGGTCTACGGAAGAAGTTTCTAAAGAATTAGAAAATAATGCCCAAGGAATTTTAGGTTATGTGGTTAGATGGATTGATCAAGGCGTGGGTTGTTCTAAAGTACCTGATATTAATAACATAGGTTTAATGGAAGATAGAGCAACCTTGAGAATTTCATCACAACATATTGCTAATTGGCTCCATCATGGAATTTGCAGTAAGGAACAAGTATTAAAAACGATGAAAAAAATGGCAAAAATTGTAGATAAACAAAATATTAGAGACCCTGCTTTAAAAGGTTATGCTTCCTATAAACCTATGTCAGATAACTATAATAAATCTATTGCATTTAAGGCAGCTTGTGATTTAGTTTTTTATGGAAGAAGCCAACCTTCGGGATATACTGAGCCTGTACTTCACATTAATCGATTGTTAAAAAAAATCTAATCACTACTAGCTACAGGTCCCCTATTTTTAAAAGCTGAAAATAAAGTTCCATCGTCTAGAAACTCTATTTCTCCACCCACTGGAAGTCCTTGAGCAAGTTTTGAAATTTTTACTTTTTCATTTTTTAAGCTATCTTCAATGTAATGTGCAGTAGTTTGCCCTTCAACTGTAGCACTAGTAGCTAAAATAACTTCTTTAACTGGATTTTTTTTAACTCTGGTAATTAGTGAAGATAATAATAACTGATCTCCCTTTTTGCTGTCTACTGAAGATAAATTCCCACCTAGTATATGATACTGACCTTTATAAATTCCAGTATTTTCTATCACCCACATATCAGCTATATTTTCTACTACACATATCTGATCATAATTTTTGCTAGCACATGAACATTCTGTGGCATTAGATTTTAAATTACCACAAGTCATACAACGTAAAACATTTTTATAAATTTGAGCTAAAGTATTAGTTAAAGGTTTAATTAATTCATCTCTATTATTAATAAGTTTTAATACAATTCTTCGAGCAGACTTTGGTCCCAAACCAGGTAACTTTGAAATAATTTTTATTAAATCTTCTATTTCTTTAACGTTATTTGTTTTCATTTAATTGAATCCTAAAAAGGTAGTTTAAAACCTGGCGGCAAATCAATACCTCCTGTCACTTTTGAAATTTCTTCTGATGTTTTTTGTTTTAATTTTAATTTAGCATCATTATGAGCCGCAACGATAAGATCTTCTAAAATCTCTTTAGATTCACTTAATAGTTTATTGTCAATAAACATTTTTTTAAGGTCTCCCTCGCCATTCATAGTAACTTTAATTGAACCTCCACCTGCCAAACCTTCGACTTCTATTTTTTTTAAATTTTCTTGAGTTTCTTTCATTTTTTCCTGCATTTTTTTTGCTTGTGAAATTAAATCTGTAAAATTAGTCATAAATTAATTATTTTTTTTAACTTCGATGAGTTCACTTTCTGGAAATACGCTTTTAAATTTTTTGTATACTTCTGTGCTTTTTTCATTTTCTATTTGTTGTTTTTTTTTTATCAATTCATTTTCAAAAAATGTTTTTTGCCCCTTTTCTTTTGTTAATGTAATCACCCATCTTTTACCACTCCACTCGAGAAGTTTTTCAGAAAGATTTCTAACAAAATTTTTACTAAGATTTTCGTTAAAACTTATATCTATTTTTCCGTTAGAAAATTTAACTAGATTTACATTTTTTTCCAGATCATACTTTAACTCTACTTCTTTTTTTTTTGACGCCCATATTATTAAATCTGCAAATGAAGATAAAACCTCCGTATGATTGCCTTTTTCGTTATCTTTTTCACTAATAGAATTTATCTCCAATTTGGTTTGCGATGTACTTTTCATTTGATCTTTTGAGGTTTTTTTTATTTCATATTTTTCTTTTATTTCATTTGTTTCGCCAGAAATTTTTTTTGCAACATTTTCTATAGAATCACTGGAATCATCGTTATTTAATTCTTTTACTAATTTTTCATAAGATGGCATATCTTTTAAATGAATTAACCTAATTACCAACATTTCAAGGGATAAGATTTGATTGGAAACTATGTTAAGTTCTTCTAGTCCTTTAAGAATAAATTGCCAAAATATAATTAAAGTTGATACTTCAACATTTTTAGAAATTGATTTAATTGTCTCTGTTTCTGATTCTGAAATAGATAAATCTTCTTTAAAGTCACCAAGACTCTTATTTTGCAAAATATAATAAACTGTTTCTAAGAGATCGTTTAAAAAGTTCACAGGATCTGCCCCTTCGTCTATTATGTTTTTTAATAAAATTATTGATTTATTTTGATCTCCTTGGAATATAAAATTTAAAATCTCTAGTATTTTTGAGCGATCAGCTATTCCAAGCATTTTTCGAACAAAAATTTCATCTATTTCTTTTTCTTCAATTTTTTGACTAACTAAAACTCTATCTAAAAGAGACAACGAATCTCTTACTGATCCTTCTGAAGCTTTTGCTATCAAGGTTAGGCCGTTACTTGTTATTTTACATTTTTCAATTTTTGCAATTTTTTTTAAATTTTCTAATAGAGTTAATATGGGGACTCTATTTAGATCAAATCTTTGGCATCTAGAAATGATTGTTACAGGTATCTTTTTTACTTCAGTGGTTGCAAAAATAAATTTTAAGTGTGGTGGTGGCTCTTCTAATGTTTTTAAAAGACCGTTAAATGCTTGTTTGCTTAACATATGAACTTCATCAATTATGTATATTTTATATTTTGCAGAAGTTGGATTATATTTTGATGACTCTATTAATTCTCTCACATCATCAATTCCTGTCCTTGATGCTGCATCCATTTCTAACACATCAAGGTGTTTAGATTTGTTGATTTCTTCACAATTACTACAATCACAATATTCGTTAGGTTTCCCTTCAATGAAATTTTTTTTACAGTTTATTGCTTTTGCTATTAATCTTGCTGTTGTAGTTTTGCCTACGCCACGGATGCCTGTTAGCAAATATGCATTGGGTAATTTATCTAATTTTATAGAATTAGTAACAGTTTTAACCATTATGTCTTGCCCAATTAATTCACTAAAATTTTTAGGTCTATATTTTAGTGCTAAAATTTTTTTAATATTATCTTCCATAATTTTTTAGGAGACTGAACAGTAACCTGAAATATCCTCGTTACAGCTGCTACGTTTCCGTCCTGACTGGGTTACCGAAAAATTCCACCCACCGTCAGCCTCCAATTATATTATATCAGTTTAAAATTGATAACTGCAATATGCCTATAGGTTGTTTAATAATTTTTACGCCTAAACTGGTTGGCCTCATAAACTCCTAAAATATCTAATTTTTCCGTATGAAATCCCAGCTCTTCTAGAGCTTTTTGAATTAACGTATCTTCTATGTGTCCTTCTATATCAATATAAAAGTTAACCTGGTCAAATGTATTTTTAACCGCAAAGCTTTCTAATTTAGATAAATTGACCCCATTTGTGGCGAAACCACCTAAAGCTTTGTAAAGAGCAGCAGGTACGCTCTTAAGTTTAAAAATACAACTTGTAATATATTTTTTATCTTTAAATTCTGGATGACTAGTTTCTTTTCCCATAATTAAGAAACGTGTTACGTTTCCAGGCACATCTTCTACCTGTGATTTTAAAATTTTTAATTTATATATTTTTGCTGCCAGTCCTGATGCTATTGCCGACTCACTAATATCTTTTTTTTCAGATATATACTTAGCCGATCCAGCCGTATCTGCAGCTATAATAGTTTTAAATTTATTTTCATTAATTATTTCCTGGCACTGACTAATAGCTTGTGAGTGACTTCTAACAGTTTTTATATTTTCTATTTTTGACCCTTCAATTCCAAGTAAATTATGGCTAACTTTTTGGAAATGCTCTGCGTGAATCTGGAGCTTATACTTTGTAATTAAATAATGTATATCAGCGACTCTTCCTACTAAAGAATTTTCAATCGGTATGACAATTTTATACTCTACATCTTTTTTTGCTAACTGAAAAGCTTCCTCAAAAGTAAAACAAGATCTTATTTCAGCTTCTGGAAAAACTTCCAAACTCGCTAAATGTGAATATGCTCCTAGCTCCCCTTGAAATGCAATTTTTATTTTTTTACTCATCATTAATTCATTTCTTTAATTATTTTTTCTAGATCACTTTGAGTATCCACGCCTAAAGGTGTGGAGTCACATAGGCCTATTTTAATAACCATATTATTCTCCATACCTCTCATTTGTTCTAAATTTCTTTCTATTTCTAACTTAGACCTAGGTAACTTTACATACTTTGTTAAAGCAACACTTGTAAAGGCGTAAATTCCTATATGATGATATATTTTTTCATCTTTTAAAATATTGCTTTTACGAAAAAAATCCTTTGCTCTCAAAAATTTATCATTTTTTAAATTTTCATCAACTTTAACTTTTACTATATTTACATCTTCAATTTCTTCATCATTTTCTATATATGATGCCAAAGTTCCAATATCGCAACTATTAGTTCTCATTAATTTTGCTAATTTTTTAATAGATTGTGGTTTTATATTAGGCATATCACCTTGAAGATTAATTATTAAATCAACATGATTTTTTAAATTATCTGCATACAACTCGTGAACTCTATCACTTCCTGAATAATGATTGTTCTTTGTTAGGATTGCTTTGCCTCCATTTTTTTGAACAACATCTAGAATTTCCTTGTCGGGAGTTGCTACATAAACTTCCCCTACCTCGGATTCTTTTGCCCTATTTAATACATGAATTATCATAGGTATATTATTAATTGTTGCTAAAGGTTTATTTGGAAACCTGCTTGCGCTTAAACGAGTTGGTATTATTATTGCTATTTTTTTCATAAATAATAAAAATTATGCGTCTAATCGTAGCAAAATAAACTTATTAAAGTTCATTTTTTTGATTATAGTCATGATATATCTTAATTAATGTTTTACTAAAATTATTTACTTTTTAAAATGAATAAAATTTTTGTTTCTATTGTATTGGCCATTATCCTTGTTTTGGGAATTAATAAAATTTCAGATGTGATATACTATGTCGAGAAACCAGAAAAATCTGCTTATCAAGTTGATAGTTTAATGGTTGAAACAAGTTCAGACTCTACTGAAACAAAATTAGCTAGTTCTGGAACTGAAGACATAATGGCACTGTTTGCTTCATCAAATGCATCTGAAGGTGAAAAAATTTTTAAAAAATGTGCAGCCTGTCATAGTATAGCTCAAGGAGGCGCAAATAAAATTGGCCCAGCTTTATGGGGAGTCCTTGGTAGAAAAGCTGGAAGTGATTCAGATTATAAATATTCTAAAGGAATGGTAGCTTATGCGAAAGAATGGACATTTAAAGAAATGAATGGTTTTTTACTAAAACCAAAAGATTGGGTAAAAGGAACTAAAATGTCTTTTGCTGGATTAAAAAAAACAAAAGATAGAGCTGCTGTAATACTATATTTGAATGAGAATACAGATAATCCTTTGCCTTTAAATTAAATATTTATTTAAGACACCACTCTATAATACTTTTTTGCACATGCACTCTATTTAAAGCTTCTAACCAAACTGCAGATTGTTTTCCATCTATTACTTCATCAGTAACTTCATCTCCTCTATTTGCGGGAAGACAGTGCATAAAGATTGAATCACTTTTTGCTACTTTCATTATTTTTTTATTTACTTGATACGGCTTTAATATTTTTTGTTTTTTTTTATTATTAATTTTATCTCCCATCGAAATCCATTTATCCGTCATTACACAATCAGCATCTTTTGCAGCGGCAATTGCATCTTTTGTAATTAAAATTTTTGAATTATTTTTCTTTGCCCATTGCAAAATTTTTTTATTTGGTTCACATGTTTTAGGACAAGCAAGAGAAAGCTGAAAATCAAATTTAACTGAAGCTTCAATTAATGAGTAAGCTACGTTATTGCCATCACCCAACCATGCAATTTTTTTATTTTTGATAGGCCCTTTTAGCTCTTCAAATGTCATAATATCTGACATTATTTGGCAGGGATGATTTAAATCGGTTAAACCATTAATAATTGGAATGTTTAAATATTTTGAAAAATCTAGTACCTTTTTATGCTTATGCGTTCTAAACATAACTATGTCAGCATACTGTGACAAAACTTTTGCAGTATCATGCAAGCTTTCACTTCCTCTGCCATAATGTATTTCATCAGGATTTAATGTTACAGATTTACCTCCCAGTTGTTTAACAGCAATATCAAAAGAAATTCTTGTTCTCGTTGACGGTTTTTCAAAAATCATAACTAAAATTTTTCCATCAAGTGGGACATCTTTGTCTACATTATTTTTTTTTAATTTTATTCTTTTATTCTTTCTTAAATTTGCGTTATCAAGAATTGATCTTAATTCATTCTTTGATATATCCGATATGTTGATAAAATTTTTCAATTTTAACTCATTTCTTCACAAGACTTTTCAATCTTATCGAGCGACTCTTCTAGTTCGCTGATCTCAACAGTTAATGGAGGAAAAAGTCTTATAACATTTTCTTCTGCTTTTACTGTAAGGATTTTATGTTTCATTAAATTTTTCATAAACTCTGAATTGTTTACCACCATCTTTAGGCCTATCATTAAACCCACTCCTCTTACTTCTTCAATAATATTGGGATATTTTTCTTTAATTTTATTTAAACTTTTATGGAAATGCTCACCTTTTTTTTTAACATTCACTAAAAAATTTTTTTTGAAAAGTATATCAAGCACAGCATTACCTACAGCCATTGCTAAGGGGTTGCCTCCAAAGGTACTTCCATGTGTTCCAGGCGTCATACCAACAGAAACTTTTTTTGTAACTAAACATGCTCCGAGTGGAAAACCACCTCCAATTCCTTTAGCTATGGGAACGATATCAGGAATAATTCCTGAATTTTCAAATGCAAAAAAATTTCCTGTACGATAAGCACTTTGTACTTCATCTAAAATTAAAAGTATTTCATTCTTATCACACAGCTCTCTTAGGCCTCTTAAACAAAAATCGGGAACAACTTTAACTCCTCCCTCTCCCATGATGGTCTCAACCATAATTGCTGCAGTTTTTTTGTTTATTGCATTTTTTATTGCCTCATGATCAGCAAATGGAACTTGATCAAAACCTTCTACTTTGGGACCAAAACCTTCCGTGTGTTTAGGATTATTTGCTGCAAATAATGCAGCTAAAGTACGTCCATGAAACGCACCTTGAAATGTAATAATTCTGTTTTTTTCTGGCTTTCCAATTTTATGGAAATATTTTCTAGCTATTTTAATACTTGCTTCGGTTGCTTCTGTTCCTGAGTTTTGAAAACAAACAAAATCAGCAAATGTGTTTTCCGTTAACCTTTTAGCTAATTTTTCTTGATCTGGAATTATGAAAGCATTAGAAACGTGCCATAATTTTTTAGATTGTTCGTTAATGGTTTTGACTAAATGATCGTGACAGTGTCCTAAAATATTGGTTGCAATACCTTGAACAAAATCAATGTATTTTTCACCATTTTCAGTAAAAAGATAAGTGCCCTTTCCTTTTGAAAAAGAAATATCTTTTCTTGCATATGTGCCAAGAACAGAACTCATAAATAAATTAAGATTTTATTTTATAACCTTTTTTAAATAAAATATATGCCGCAAGCCAAATTATAAAGCTTAGAATAGTAAGATAAAAAAGACCAAATTTTATTGATCCATCTGATGTGCCCAAAAAACCATATCTAAAGCCATCAATTATATAAAAGAAAGGATTTATTTTACTTATATTTTGTAAAATACTTGGCAATCTCTCTATTGAATAAAATGTTCCTGATAAAAAAGAAAGAGGAGTAATTATAAAGTTAGTGGCACTAGCCATGTGATCAAATTTCTCTGCCCATAAACCAATGATAATACCAATTGAGCTTAAAATAAATGAACCTAAAAAAGTAAAAATAAAAATATAAAAGAAACTATAATGCTCAAGTTCAACGATTAAACTAAAAACTGCAATAGATGTAATGGCAATAATTAAACTTCTTGTGCACGCCGCGAGGTTTGTGGCTATTGTAATTTCTCCCGCAGATAGTGGTGCATATAAAATATCAACAATATTACCTTGTATTTTGCCTATCATAATAGATGAGGAAGAGTGTGAAAAAGCTTGTTGTATCACTTGCATTGCAATCAAGCCAGGAGCTAGAAATGTCATGAAAGGAAAGCCAAAAACATCACCTCTTTCATTTCCCATAGCTAAAGACAATACAAGCAGGAATAGAAGTGAAGTGACGAGAGGAGATATAATTGTTTGAATTCCAACAATTAAAAATCTTAACACTTCTTTTTTATATAATGTCCAAAATCCAATCCAATTAATAGGGCCAAAATTTTTTTTGTATATTTCATATTTACTTTCTAATTCAACCATAGAAAAAACTTATATATTAAAAGTGTATTAAATAAAGTAAGTCTATCTAACAATGATGCCTGTTTATAACATATCCACATAGGGTATTTTTTCTATTGCAAACACTATATATAGTGGCTTAAATCATATTAATTAAATATATGAGCTGGACACCAGAAAGAGAAACTAAACTAAAAGAGCTTTGGAAAATGGGCCATACAGCAAGTAAAATTGCTGAAATTTTAGGTGGTACTACAAGAAATGCGGTTATTGGAAAATCACATAGACTAAATTTAGAAGCAAGAGCTACATCAAAAAAATCAACTAAGAATAATCATTTTGAGAAAAAAAACCCTCCAGTAAAACAACAAAAACTTAGTAGAAAAGCGAAATTTAGATCTTTGTTACTTGATAAAAATTTTGAACCAGAAAATCCAAAACAACTTGAAGACTTAACAGATAAAACTTGCAGATGGCCTATTGGTCACCCTCATGAAAAAAACTTTTATTTTTGTGGAAGGGAATCTTTAGAAAAATTTCCTTACTGCAAACTTCATGTATTATACGCGTTTCAACCTAAAAATGCTAAAGAAGAAGACCAAATCACTGGTGAAGATATACCTAAATTTGTAGAAAAAAAGGTTAAATCAGCCTAAATTGTTAAGATAAATCTCTAATTTTTTTAACTAAATCTGAATTAATTTTTCTTGGTCCTTTATCTTGTCTGTTTTTATGTCGTCTTTCCCCTGGTAAACGAACACCATCCATTCCAGTCATTTTTTCAAAAAATTTATTGGCATGCTTATCCCAACCAGATCCAGCTATTTTTTCAGGTGACACTGCTAATATAAACTCTCCTCCACTTGGAGGTCCACCATCATTATTATCTTTAGCTGCCGTTTCAAAACTAAAATTATCTCCAACTAAAGCTCCAGCCAATAACTCTACCATCATTGCTATTCCTGATCCTTTATAACCACCGAACGGAAGTAAAACTCCACCGTCAGCTATTTCAGCTGGATCGGTAGTTTCTTTTCCATCTTTATTTAACCCCGTCCCTAGAGGAACTTTATGTCCTTCTCTTTTAGCAACTTGAACTTCTCCCATTGCCATAGATGCTGTTGCCATATCATAAACAACTGGAGTTTTACCAGGACGAGGCCAGGCAAAAGAAATTGGATTTGTTCCAAACAAAGCTTTTGTTGCGCCAGCAGGAGCCACTGAGGGTTTGTAAGAGGTACACGCAAAAGCAACTAATCCTGCTTCTGCCACCGCTTCAGTTTCAGGCCACATCGCAGCCATATGATGGGAATTGTTAATTGCTAAAACAGCTACACCATTTTCTTTAGCTGCTTTAATTAATTCTGGCAAACCTTTATTAAGAACCATTGGTGCTAAGCAATTATTTCCTAAAACTTTAATTACACTTGGTGAAATTTTTTTAACGTCAGGTCTTGCTTTTC
>Ga0209709_10001695_pt1 | contig 20072 bp, 23 predicted proteins | sample ArcticOcean_MG_C_2_FD_187435 | JGI IMG/M metagenome (GOLD analysis project Ga0209709, IMG submission 187435) | Marine microbial communities from western Arctic Ocean - ArcticOcean_MG_CB4_136 (SPAdes) (version 2) | ecosystem: Environmental > Aquatic > Marine > Oceanic | place: Arctic Ocean...
TCATATTTAATTATTTTTTCTAAAACTGCAGCTTTCGTGTCCCATGTAATTTTTGTAAGTTTAAGAAACCCAGGATTAAACCAGGCTCTAAATAAATGTCTAAGGTCATTATCTAATTCTGAAAGCTCCTTATTGGATTTTAATATTTTTAACAAATCTTCTCTTAAGGCAACTATAATCGCAGTTCCATTAGGTGCCATATTCATTCTTCTAAACAGTTCTCTTCGATTGCCCTCAGAAACCTTAAATAGATCAGATAAGGTTCTTTCGTTTTGTGATTTTGTATAATTTTCAATTGCTTCATTAACTTTTTTAAAGCTAGGTTTATATTTTTCATTAATTTTTTGAAAAAATAATAATTTGTTTTCTGGTGATAGTGATTGGTATAATTCAGTAATATCTCTAGCAACAGTAATTCCAAATGCTGCACCTTTATGTGAGATTAAATCATCACATAGAGATATGATGGATTCTAAGTCATTTTTTTTAATATTTTTTATACTAAAAAGTTTTTGACCTGCATCAGCAATAGATGAAATTATTTGTTTTAAATTAAACATCTACAATTATTTGTTTATTAAAGTTTAGAGTATTCATATAAAAACTTTGCAGCAATGATAAGTAAAAAAAACCCAAAATATTTACTAATTTTATTTTTATCAATAGTGTGAACTGTTCTTGCACCAATTCTAGCCATAAATGTTGTAATCGGTATAAAGATTAAGAAAGCTGGAATATTTAAAAAACCAATACTTAATGGAATATTTGTTTTTAAATAACTACCCGTTATCAAAAATCCTATTGCTCCAAACAAAGCAATTAAAAAACCAATAGCAGCAGCACTTCCTATAGCTCTATTAATTGAATAACCAAAAAACTTTAAAATTGGAACATTCATAACAGCTCCTCCAATACCCATGGGTGCTGAGATAAAACCAACTAAAAATCCTAAAATAATTTTTAAATGAAGTTTAATTTTAAGAGTTATATTTTTCTCCTTCTCTTTTAATAACAAAAGATAAATACTTAATAAGAATATGATGATTGCAAAGAAAAGAACTAAAGTTTTAGTTTTAAGAGTTGCTGCAAAAATTGTTCCAAAAATCACACCAAGTACTACAAAAATTCCATAGCTTTTCACAATATCAAAGTCCACTGCTTTAAATTTATGATGAGTTAAAACTGAGACAGTTGATGTTGGAATAATGATTGCAAATGACGTTCCAACCGCAAGGTGCATGACATATTGCTGATCAATTCCTAAAGAGTTAAAAATATAAAATAAAAATGGAACTGTAATTAATCCACCACCAATACCAAATAAACCTGCAACAAACCCAACTGGAATAGCCGTTAAGGCCATTAATAGACTGAAGTAGATGTATTCGTTAGATAATAAAGAACTAAGCAGTTTGGCTTACCGATGTATCAACATTGTTATATTTAATCTTATCCATTATATGGTCAATCTTTTTAACATCAGCATCTCTAACGCACATGTTTTCGCTTAAATATCTTTTCCAAAAACTAGAGCCTGTTTGACCATGAAATAATCCAAGTGTGTGTCTCATAATTTGATTTAAACGTGTTCCTTTTTTAATTTCTTCTCTAACATACGGTAGTAATTGTTCGATCACATCTTGTCGACTAGGTATATTTTTATTATTAAATATATCTCTTTCAATATCAGCTAATAAATAAGGAGTGTGATAAGCAGCTCTCCCAATCATAACTCCATCAACTTTTTCTAAGTGATCTTTCATTTGATCGGTTGTCGTAATTCCACCGTTAATAATAATTTCTTCATTAGGAAAATCTTTTTTTAATCTATAAACAAAATCATATTTTAAAGGAGGAATGTTTAAATTTTGTTTAGGAGTAAACTTTCCAAGAATAGCTTTTCTTGCGTGGATAATAAAAGTTTTAACACCAGTACTTTTTAAAGTTGAAATAAAATGATGTAAGTTTTCATAGTCTTCGGTGTCATCGTAACCAATTCTTGTTTTAATCGTAACTGGTAATTTTGTAACTGCTTGCATTTTGCTCAAGCAATCTGCAACTAAATTTGGTTCTTTCATCAAACATGCACCAAATTTATTTTTCTCAACTTTTTTTGAAGGACAACCAAGGTTTAAATTTATCTCATCATAACCAAAGTCTTCACCTGCTTTGGTAGCTTCTGCAAGTAAGGCTGGGGAAGATCCACCAATTTGAAGTGCTATTGGTTTTTCATTTATATTAAATTCTAATAATTTTTTTTTGTCTCCTCTATGAATTGCTTCAGAGACAACCATTTCACTATAGAGCAATGTATGTTTACTAATCAGTCTTAAAAAAAAACGTTCGTGACGATCAGTACAATCCATCATTGGTGCAACGGATACTTTCCTGTTCATACTAAACTTTTATATTATTTTTTTAGCTATTTGTAGTGTCTGAATTATCAGAGTTTACTTCAGTTGTTTCAGCTTCTGTTTCGGCTTCAGCTATTTTATCTAAAGAAACTTCAGTTTCTTCACTAGCAACCTCAACCTCTGGATTAACCTCTATTTCTGGTTCTGCAGTTAATTCTTTTAAAACTTCTGGTGCTACTTGAATTTTTTCTGGAATTTTTCTAGCTCTTTTTGATGGTAAAATAGGTGTTCCACTTTTAGAAATTTCACCTTTATACATACTCTCAAAATCATCACCTATAATTTCATCATCATCTGAACCATCATCAACTTGCTCAACATGTTTTCTAAGTTTGTGAATTGCACTTTCTGTTAAATCTGGAACTTTTATAGTCTCTTCTGCGATTTCTCTTAATGCGATAACTGTATTTTTGTCATTATCTCTATCAAGAGTAGGTTCTAGTCCTGAATTTAATTGAACTGCTCTTTCTTTTGCAACCAATACTAATTCATAGGGACTATCAACTTTATCTATGCAGTCTTCTACGGTTACTCTAGCCATGCGCAGTATCTATACAATGCTTAAAACAAAATCAAGGTTAATTTTATAAATAATGAGGGTTTAGCTTATTCTTTATTAAGAATAACAACAATATTGCGATTAAAATATAAGATCCTGAAACTAAAGCGATTTGCTCAATAGAAAAGCTATTATCGATCAATATTCCAAAGAGAGCTGTGCCAAATGCAGTTGAAAAGACCATTAGTGCTGTTGTTAATGCTTTAATGGAACCAATATATTTAACTCCATAAATCTCAGCCCAAGTGGCAGAACCTAAAACGTTTGCTAGTCCATTTGAAATTCCAATTAAACCTAAAAATACAAATGATGAAATTGGTGAGTTAAAATAATAAAGCACGAACGTTGCAACCAATAAAGGGATATTCATATAAATTATTAATTTTCGACTACTAAACTTATCAATTAAAAAACCTGTCAAAAATAAAGTGATGACTGATAAAATTGAATAAACCATAAAGGATTGAGCAATAACATAAGGCCCCCAACCTTTAGAAGACACTATAAAAGATTGATAAACAAATGTACCTGTTGCAATCCAAGGCATCGCTAACATGCTTAGGCATATAATATAAAAACGATAATCTTTTAAAACTTCGCCTCTTGTCCATTGTTTTATATTTTTGGTTTTAATACTTGTAGTATTGGATACTTCCCTTGAATCTAATTTAATATTTTTAACTAATGTGACGATGACTATGGGTAAAATAACAATCACTAAAATTGAAATTGCTATCCAAATATTTCTCCAATCAATAAAAGTTAATAAAAAGATAATTAATAATGGCAAAATAAATTCAGCTAACGATAAACCAAGCCAAGTAGTACTTAATGCACGCCCTCTAGTCTTTTCAAAAAATCTTGAAATTGTTGTCGTTGCTGTATGAGACATTAGTCCTTGACCTGATAGTCTCATTAAAAAAATTGAGAGAAATAATAAAGCTACTGAAGAGATTTTGGAAAATAAAAAACAAGAGATAGCTAACAGAGCAATAACATAAGATGCAAATTTTAAAATATTAAAGTCATCTATTTTTTTACCAACCCATACGAGTATAAAACTGCTTAATAGAGTTGCGGACGCGTAAATAGATCCAAACTGACCATGGGTGATAGAGAGTGCATCTCTTATACTTGTATTAAATAAGCCTAGAAAAAAACTCTGTCCAAAACTTGAAAAAAATGTAAATATAAATCCAAATAAAATTACTTTAAAATTTAAACTTTTAAACATAGGAAATATAATTTATGAGCAATGTTGCATTTATAGGTTTAGGTGTCATGGGTTATCCAATGGCAGGATATATATCAAAAGCAGGGCACGATGTAACTGTTTATAATCGAACTGGTGGAAAAGCTGATAAATGGGTTGATGAATTTAAAGGTTCAAAAGCAAATACTCCCGCAAAAGCTGCTGAAGGTGCAGACTTTGTATTTACCTGTGTTGGTAATGACAATAACCTAAAAGAAGTTACTTTTGGAGATAACGGCATTTTTAAAACAATTAAAAAAGGTGCTATCTATGTTGATAACACTACTGCTTCAGCAACAATAGCTAGGGAAATTTACGGTCACTCACTTAAAAGTGGATTTGGTTTCTTAGATGCACCCGTATCAGGTGGTCAAGCTGGTGCTGAAAATGGTGCGCTAACAGTAATGGTTGGTGGAGATCAAGCAAACTTTGATAAAGCCAAAGACATTATTGATTGTTATAGCAAAAAAATGAAATTATTAGGTGGTGCGGGTAATGGTCAACTAGCAAAAATGGTCAACCAGATTTGTATAGCTGGTCTTGTTCAGGGTTTATCTGAAGCAATTAACTTTGGGAAAAAAGCAGGTTTAAATATGGAAGATGTAATTGAGGTTATATCTAAGGGTGCTGCTCAGTCTTGGCAAATGGAAAACAGATACAAAACGATGATTGACGATAAGTTTGAATTTGGTTTTGCAGTGGATTGGATGAGAAAAGATTTAAAAATTGCAATGGATGAAGCTAAAAATAATGGCTCTCTATTACCTGTAACTGAAGTTGTTGATAAATATTACGGCGAAGTACAAGAAATGGGTGGAAACCGTTGGGATACTTCAAGTCTTATCAGAAGATTAAATAAATAATTGAGTATGCAGCCAGTGTACTACGAAGATTTATCTGAGATCAAAAATAAGGTTTGGTCTATGCTAAACAAAGCTGTCAAAGACAGAGCTTCTCCCTTTAGAATCCCTGTATTTATCTGTGGTAACCAAGATGATTTTGATGGAAGAATTGTAGTTCTTAGAAAATCTGATCAATCAAATTACTTAGTTCAATATCATAGTGATATTAGATCGGATAAAATTGCTAAATTAAAAACCAATAAGAATGCTTCAATGCTTTTTTATGACAAAGAAGAAAAGATCCAGGTGAGATTAAAAGTTGAGTGTACCGTTAATCATGACAATGATATTACAAAAGAATCTTGGTTAAAAACAGGCCACATGAGTAGAAAATGTTATTTAGTGGATAACGGACCTGGTACAGAGTCTGAAATACCCACATCTGGGTTAAAACCTGAATTAGATAATTTTGAATTTACTATGGAGCAAAGTGAAGTTGGGTATAAAAACTTTACTGTTATTCAATGCAAGGTAAAAAGTATTGAGTGGCTTTATCTAGCAGCTAAAGGTCATCGAAGAGCAAAGTTTGATTTAAAAAATAATAAAGATACATGGTTGGTCCCTTAATTAAATAAATTTTTTCCAATTGTCTTGATAATGTTTAGTATTTTCAAGCACTGCTTTTTTTTCTTCTTCTGTCACTTCTCTTACAACTTTTCCAGGAGAACCAACTACTAGTGAGTTATCGGGTATTTCTTTATTCTCAGTAATTAAAGCTTTAGCACCTATGATACAATTTTTTCCTATTTTTGCGTTATTTAAAATAACTGCACCTATGCCAATTAGACTATTATCTCCTATCGTACATCCATGAAGCATAACCATATGACCTACAGTTACATCTTTTCCAATTTTTAAAGGACATCCAGGATCTGTATGTAAAACACTTCCATCTTGAACATTTGACCCTTCTCCTATGTAAATATTCTCAATATCTCCACGTAACACTGCATTAAACCAAATACTTGTATTTTTTTCTAAGGTAACATCGCCTATTATGGTTGCATTTGGTGCTACCCAATTTTCACCAGAGTTTTTTGGTTTTTTATCTTTTAAATCGTAAAACATAATTTATATATTATTATATTATGCCCATACAAACTCCAATATGTGATTTTGGACAAGCAGCTAAAAGCTTTGAATTAAAATCAACTAATAACGAAATTATTAATTTAAATGATGTTAAGGGAAAAAATGGCACATTAATAATGTTTATTTGCAACCATTGCCCTTACGTTATAGCAGTAATTAAAGATATCATTGAAGATTATAAAAATTTAAAAGAATTAGGGGTTAAAACAGTAGCTATATGCTCTAATGACTCAATTAATTACCCTGAAGACTCTTTTGATAAAATGATCAAGTTTCACAAAGATCATAGTTTTAACTTTCCTTATCTAATAGATGAAACACAAGATGTGGCAAAAAATTATGGTGCAGTCTGCACGCCAGACTTTTTTGGTTATAATAAAAATATGGAACTTCAATATAGAGGAAGAATTAGAGAATTAAAAAATTTAAAACCAGTAAAAATAGGTGAAAGTGATTTATTTAAAGCTATGAAGCAAATATCCAAAACTAGTAAAGGTCCCAAAGATCAAATTCCAAGTATGGGTTGTGGAATAAAATGGTTAGATAATTAATGCATTTAATTGTTACAAGATCTTTTCCACCAGAAATTGGTGGTATGCAAAATCTAATGTGGGGTTTGACTAATGAGCTCTCAAAAAACTACATGATTAAAGTTTTTGCAGATTATCAAGAAAATCAAAAAATATTTGATGAAAAGGTTTCTTTTTCAATAGAGCGTGTTGGTGGTATTAAACTTCTTAGAAAATATAGAAAAGCTCAACTAATTAACGAATTTATAAAAGAAAATAAAGTTGAAAAAATTATTGCAGATCACTGGAAAAGTTTAGAATACCTTAAGACAAATAAAAAAAAGATATGTTTAATCCATGGAAAAGAAATTAATCATGAAAGAGGAACCTCATTAAATAAAAGGGTTTTAGAAGTTTTAGATAATGTTGAAACTATAGTTGCGAATTCACAATATACTAGAAATTTAGCTATCAATCTAGGTGTTAAAGATGACAAGATTATAATTATAAATCCTGGAATAGATAAGGTTCAAGAATTAGATAAGAAAACTTTAAATAAAGTTGAAAACTTATTAAAACATAAATCACCAAGATTAATTACTGTCTCAAGATTTGATAAAAGAAAAAATCATGAAAAAGTTATTATGGCTCTTCGAAACTTAAAACAAATTTACCCAGGTATTGTTTATATTTGTGTTGGTTATGGAGATGAGGAAGAAAATATTAGAAAACTTGTAACTGAATTAAATTTAGAATCTCATGTGATGTTCTTTAAGGATATTTCAAATAAATTAAAAAATGCTTTAGTTGCTAAATCTAATATTTTTGTAATGCCTTCAGTTATTCACAAAAAATCTGTTGAAGGTTTTGGTATTGCTTATGTTGAGGCAGGACAATATGGGGTGCCCTCAATTGGAGGAAAAGATGGAGGTGCTGGAGATGCTATTGAACATGAAAAATCAGGTTTAATCTGTGATGGTAATGAATTGGATGAAGTTTATTCTTCTATTAATTTAATGTTAGAAAATAAAAAATACCTTGAATATGGCAAGGCTGCTAAAGAGCAATCTAACAAATTTCAATGGAATAAAATTATCGAAGAATATAAAAAAATTCTTAAGTAAATTTAAATGATTTTGAGACGTATGATCAAAGTCATCTATAATAAGATTACTTTTTATACTGTTTATAGTTCCAATAATTTTAAAGATTGTTCATAAACATATTTAAATATAGATAATTAAGAATTATTTTAATAAAATTACATAAATTTAATTTAAAAAAATGAAAGAATCAAAAATAAATAATGCATTTCAAGAAATAGTTTCCAACAACATTGGAAATTTAAAAGTAAAAGAAATAGTAAAAAAAATAAAAAATGATTTTAATAAAAAAAATAATACTTATTTATTAATAAATCTTAATGAAAAAAATCCAAAAAGAATTAAAGATAAAACAAACTTAGTCAGTAGTTTGTTGGGTAAAAGAGTAAATCAAAATAAAAAAGGAGAAAAGATATTAACAATTACTCCAAACCTTAGAATGCTTAAAAAAAATAAAAATAGTTTGGATAAAAATATAAGATATCATCAAACAAATACAGGAGGATCAATTCACACAGATGGACCACAACTTATAAAAACACCAAATATTTTAATAATGAGCTGTATAAATAATGCATTAAAAGGAGGAGATACAGTTTTAGTTGATGCAAATAAAATCTACTTACAAATTAAAAAAAATAAGCCCAGTTATTTGAATGAACTTTCAAAAAATTTTTATTTTGAAAGAAGAGGGTTTGATTTCACTAAAAACTATTTGAAAAAACCAATATTAGAGAAAAAAGGTAATAAAATTTATCTACGGTATTTAAAAGAATATATTTTAGAAGGTTATAAAAAAGCTAAAAAAGAAATTAGTATAGAAAAGATAAAAGCTATAAAATATTTAGATAAAACAATGAGTTTAAAAAAAAATCAATTGACATTAAAAATGAAAAAAGGTGATTTAATAATCATAAATAATAAAAGTACAGCACATGGTAGAACTAGTTTTACTCTTAATAAGAAAGCTCCACGAAAATTTTTAAGAATTTGGGTAAACTAAATTGAACATCAATGTTTTGATATTATCTGCTGGAATTGGTTCAAGATTAAAATCCAAGTCTCAAAAACCCAAGTCATTAATAAAAATTTCAAACATAACTTTAATTGAAAGATTAATTAATAAGTTAATAAATCTAGGAATAAGAAATTTCTATATAACTGTTGGTTACAAAAGAAAATTAATTATTAAACAATTAAAAAAATATGAAAAAAAAATTAATATTAAATATATCCATATTAAAAACTATAGAAATGTTGGGTCATCATACAGTTTTTTCAAATACAAGAATTATTGGGAAAAAAATAAAAATGATACACTATTTCTTCATAGTGATTTATTTTGTCATGAAGGCTTAATTGATGATGTTTTTAATTCAAAATATAAAAATATAATTGGCTCTTTTAGAAAAAAAACAAAAAGTCTTAAAAAAGGATGGTTAATTGACCTTAATTCTAACAATAAGATAAAAGATATTCAAAAAACTTTATATAAAAAAAATCGATACTTTTATGAAATTAGCTGCATTAATAAGTTTTCGTCTAGTTATATGGAGAAATTGTTTAAGTTAATGGATGATTATATAAAAAATGTATCTGATAAAGATACATGGGAGATATTAATTAATAAATTTATAAAAGTTAATAAAATGTCCTTTTACAGTAATATAAGCAAAGACACTTTTTGGTTTAATATAAATACATTAGCAGACTTAAGGGAAGCTCAAAATTATGATAATAAAATGAAGGCTAAATAATTTTACCCCATCATATTAATGAAAATAGTCCATTTAACTTCTGGCTCAATGAATTCTGGAGCATCAAAAGGAGCCTATATCTTACATAAAAAACTTCTTAGCAAAAAAATTAATTCATATTTAATAAATGATGCTGAGGTTATGCTCAATCAAAAGAAAATTATATTTGTTAACCACAATTTTTTGTTAAAAATAAAATATGCATTAGTCAATATTATTAATAAATTACCAAAAATTTTTTATTATAAAAGAAAAACAAATGCATTTGATAATTCGCTTTTGGGCATAAAATTTACAAATTATAATTTAATTAAGAAGGCAGATATATTACACTTACATTGGATTAGTAAATCTTTTTCAGATTTGTCATATTTAAAAAAATTTAATAAACCAATTATTTGGACCCTTAGAGATATGTGGGCTTTCACTGGGGGGTGCCACTACTCACTATCTTGTAATAAATTTAAAAAAAAGTGTGGAAAATGTTTATCACTAAACAGTAATTCAAAAAAAGATTTGAGTTACTGGAATCAAAAAATAAAGATAAAAAATTATAAAGATACTGATATAAATTATGTTGCTATTAGCATGTGGCTTAAAAAAGAAGCAAGCAAAAGTCTTTTACTAAGAAATAAAAAAATAGAAACTATTTATAATGGCATAAATGGATCAAATTTTTATCCAATTAAAAATTTAGATATTAAAAGAAAAAAAGATATTCCATTAAATAAAAAAATTATACTATTTGGCTCACAATATATTGATTCGGAATATAAAGGTTTTAATTATTTAGTGGAATCTCTAAAATTTTTAGATACCAAAAAATATTTTTTAATTACATTTGGAAAAATTCATAATTTAAAATATTTAGATTCACTAAATATCGAATATAAAAATTTTAATTTTATTAATAATCATAAAGAACTAAATGAAATTTATAATTTGGCAGATGTATTTGTTGCTAGTTCAGTGCAGGAAGCTTTTGGGAAAACTATAGTTGAATCTTTAATGTCAGGAACTCCGGTTGTTTGCTTCAAAAAAACTGCTATTTCAGAAATAGTTAAACACAAAAAAAATGGCTATTGTGCAAAATATCTTGATTCTAAAGATATAGCGAAAGGTATAGATTGGGTTTCTAAAAATTATAAAAAATTTAATGATAAACGAAACCTACAAAAAAATAAGAGTTTTACTGATGATTATATGGCTAAAAAATATATCTCTCTGTATAAAAAAGTTTATAAAAAAAGTTAATATAAAAAATGGCAAAAAGAAAAATTACGTTCTATCATACCGACCACCATGAATTTCATATTTGCAAAATTTTATCTACTTTAGCTAATCAGAATAATTTTAATTATGAATTTTCTAATAATATTAAAAAAAAATCTGATATTGGTTTTTATTGTCTAGATTCAAATTATATTAAGAAAATTAACTCAAAACTTTCAATAATTACTCTTGGGGGTCTAGATCAAGGTAAGATTGTTTGGCCAAATCTTTGGCAGAAAGAAAATTGGAATAAATTTGACATTGGTTTTTTACCAGGAAAAAATTGGAAAAATAAATGGTTACAATCATCCTGGGATGTAAATTCTAGACCAAAACTATCAATGAATATTTTAGGGTGGCCTAAATCTGAAATAATTTTTGATGATAAAAAAAAATTTGAACTAATTAATGAAAAAATTAAAAAAAAAATAAATTTTAATAAAAATAAAACTATACTTTATGCTCCTAATAGAGAAATGGGTGGTAAGGCTAAAGATATAATTAACACTGTTAAAGAATTAGGGTTTAATCTAATTATCAAACAGTTCGCATGGACACAAAAAAATCAAAAACAAAAATTTCATAACCTAAGAGAAAATATTAAAAAATCTAATAATCTAGCAATAAAAATTCTTAAAAAAAAAGTTTATATCGTTAACCCTACTGAAAATATTATGAACTACTATGGGCAGGCTGATCTTTTAATAACTGATGAATCAAGTGTTATTTATGAAGCATTACTATTTGATTTACCTTCTTTAAGTGTTTTGGATTGGAAAATGGCTCAAAATAATTATGGAACTACCAGAGAACCTATAATTGATAGATCAGTTAGTTTGACCTGTTATAAAAAAGACTTAAATAATAAGATACAAAAAATTTTTAGAAATTATAAAAATTATAAAAAAAAAATTATTAGAAAAAAATATAACCATTTCTCTTATCTTGATAAAAGTTGTAAAAATTTTTACAAACTTTTGGATATTACTATCAATTCAAAAAAAAATATTTTTGAAATAAAGCCCATATATAAAATTAACTATCTTAAATGTTACATTAGAAAATTCACAATAAAGTTAAAACTTTTTATAAAAAAAATAATAAACTTTTAAGATCTATAACTTACACATTTTTTAATGTAATCAATTTTTAGTATTTTTTTATTAATTTGTAAGAGATCAATAAAGATTATTTCTTATTAGAATTCTACTGTCTTTAGTCATTCTTATTGTTACGCTTATTCGTCTAAGATGATACTCCCCATTCTTTTAGTTTTCCTATTGATTTAAACCATATTTTATTTAATGGTGATAATATTAGTGAATTTAGTAAACCTAAAATTAAGAAAACCACAGATAAGAGTATTGACCAAATTCTAATATTTTCATTATTAAGTAATGAAAATTTTCCTATTAATAAAAAAATAAAAAGTAAACAATTCAAAACTTTTATTTGTTCTGATTTTAATATTTTTATAGCTCAAATTAAATTAATGAAGGTTGTTTCCTCATATCTTCTTTTTTGATCCCTGCTACTTTAACTGGTCTTTTCATAGCATCTCTTCTGAAAGGCTCTCCTAGTTCTTGGTTTAAAATTACTTCAATAAATGTTGTAATTCCTTTCTTTTGATCTTCACAAGATTGTTTTATAGCTACTGTAGTCTCTTCCATAGTTCTAACAGCAACACCTTTAAGACCACAGGCATCAGCTACTTTTGCATAGCTTAATTCTGGGTCAAGCTCTGTTCCTATAAAATTATTGTCATACCATAAAGTAGTGTTTCTTTTTTCAGCTCCCCATTGGTAATTTCTAAAAATCACCATGGAAATTGCTGGCCATTCTGGTCTTGCCACTGAGCTCATTTCATTCATGCTTATTCCAAAGGCACCATCGCCCGCAAAACCAATTACTGGAGTATCTGGACACCCAATTTTTGCTCCAAGTATAGAAGGGAAACCATAACCACAAGGACCAAATAATCCTGGTGCTAAATACTTTCTACCTTTTTCAAATGTAGGATACGCATTTCCAATTGCACAGTTATTTCCAATATCACTTGAGATGATCACATCATCAGGCATTCCTGCCTGAATTGCTCTCCAAGCTTGTCTGGGTGACATTCTGTCTGAATCCCTTTTTCTAGCTTCCTCGTTCCAAACTGTACCCGTATCATCATTTTCATGATCAAGGCTTGATAGCTCTTGTAACCAAGCTGACTTAGTTTGATGAATAATATTTTTTCTCTCTTTTCTATTATGATCACCAGCGGTTTCTGAAAGTTGTGCAAGTATTTGTTGAGAAACTAATTTTGCATCTCCACAAATTCCAACTGTAACTTTTTTAGTTAAGCCAATTCTATCTGAGTTCATATCAACTTGAATAATACTTGCATCTTTAGGCCAATAATCCATTCCGTAACCTGGTAATGTTGAAAAAGGATTTAATCTTGTGCCAAGAGCAAGAACTACATCTGCTTTACTAATTAACTCCATTCCAGCTTTAGATCCATTATATCCTAAAGGCCCTGCAGCTAGTGGGTGATTTCCAGGAAAACTATCATTATGCTGATACCCAGAACATACAGGTGCATCTAGTTTTTCAGCTAATTTTTTACATTCCTCAATCGCACCACCAATTACAACGCCAGCACCAGATAAAATCACTGGAAACTTAGCGTTAGATAATAAATCTGCAGCTTTTTTAATAGCATCTACTCCACCTGCTTGTTTTTCTAATCTTACGATGGGAGGAATATCTATATCAATAACTTGAGTCCAATAATCTCTTGGAACATTTATTTGCGCAGGAGCAGATCCCCTGATTGCTTTTTCAATTACTCTATTTAATACTTCTGCCATTCTTGAAGCGTCTCTCACTTCTTCTTGATAGCAAACCATATCTTTAAATAAATTCATTTGTTCTACTTCTTGAAAACCACCTTGACCCATAGTTTTATTGGCTGCCTGAGGAGTTACTAAAAGTAACGGTGTGTGATTCCAGTATGCAGTTTTAATTGGTGTAACAAGACCTGTAATTCCTGGACCATTCTGCGCAATAACCATTGACATTTTACCAGTAGATCTGGTGTAACCATCAGCAATTAATCCACCGTTAGTTTCGTGTGCTACATCCCAAAAGGTTATGCCAGCATCTGGAAAAATATCTGAGATGGGCATAAAGGCTGAACCAATTATTCCAAATGCGTGTTCTATTCCATGCATTTGTAAAACTTTTACAAAAGCTTCTTCTGTTGTCATTTTAGTCATAATAATTGGCCTTTCTGTCTAGTTTGTTTAAAAAGTTTTATAAATTAATTTGTTAATCCAATGGATTAATATATAAGATTTATAAAATTTCAAACAAACAATTCGACACAACAACTATGGCTACAGATATTATAATACACGATGAAAAAGACAACGTTGGGGTGGTTGTCATTGATAAAATTACTCAAAAACAAGATTGTGCTTGCTGGATTATGGAAAATGATAAGACAATTAAAATTCAATCAGTAGATGAAATTCAATTGGGGCATAAGATTGCAATGATTGATCTTAATGAAGGTGATACCATTTTAAAATATGGCCATGATATTGGAAAAGTAGTTAAATCAATTAAAAAAGGTGAGCACGTTCATGTTCACAATGTAAAAACTAAAAAGTGGTAAAAAATATGGAAATTCCAAAAAGTTTTTTAGGCTATAAAAGAGAAAATGGCAGAGTTGGTACTAGAAATCATGTAATTATTTTGCCTGTAGATGACATTTCAAATGCTTGTGCTGAAGCTGTAGCGAATAATATCAAAGGGACGATCGCTCTTCCTCATTCTTATGGAAGACTTCAATTTGGTGCTGATTTAGATTTACACTTTAGAACAATGATTGGCACCGGAAAAAACCCTAATGTTGCTGCTGTAATTGTAATTGGAATTGAACCTAAATGGACAAAAAAAATAGTTGATGAGATAGCTAAAACTGGAAAACCAGTTGAGGGTTTTCATATTGAAAGAACTGGTGATATTGGAACTATAATGAAGGCCTCTAAAAAAGCTCAAGAATTTTCTATGTGGGCATCTGAAAAACAAAGAGAAGAGTGTCCTCTTAGTGATTTGTGGATTTCAGTTAAATGTGGAGAATCAGATACAACATCAGGATTAGCCGCAAACCCAACTGTTGGAAACTTAATGGACAAATTAGAACCATTAGGAGTTCACTTATGCTTTGGTGAAACATCTGAATTAACAGGTGCTGAAAAAGTTTGTGCTACAAGAGGTGCCACTCCAGAGGCTTCAGAAAAATTTATGAAAACTTGGAGTGATTATAATGATTTTATTCTTAAAGAAGCAACAGATGATCTTTCAGAAAGTCAACCGACTGCCGGTAATATAGCTGGTGGATTAACAACTATTGAAGAAAAAGCATTTGGAAACTTTCAAAAAATTGGATCTTGTAAATTTATAGACGTATTAGAACCAGCTGAAGAACCGACTAAAGGAAAAGGGTTATACTTCATGGATACTTCCTCAGCAGCAGCTGAGTGTATTACTCTTCAAGCAGCAGCTGGCTTTAACATCCATTTATTTCCAACTGGTCAAGGTAATATTGTAGGTAATCCTATTGAACCTGTTGTAAAGTTAACTGCTAATCCATTAACTGTCAAGGGAATGGGCGAACACATTGATTGTGATGTATCAAAAATTTTAACTCGTGAGATGACAATGTCTCAAGCCGGTGATGAATTAATCAAATCAATGATTAGAGCTGCTAATGGTAGATTAACTTGCGCAGAGGCACTAGGTCATAAAGAGTTTGTTATGACTAAACTTTATAGAAGTGCTTAAGTTTTATATTTTTTTCATATCTATAACTTATGGAATATCAAAAAATTATTAGAATTGCTCCTGGTGTAATACTTGCTTTAGTATTCTGTTTATTTTCCCAAGGAATAAATAATGTTATCGGCATAGAATTATTTGGTACCTCTAAAAGTCCTATCTCAACAGTAATGATTGCAATATTACTTGGAATTATTATGGGAAATGCCTTTACACCCAGACCAGGTATGGTGATTGGTTTAGATTTTACTCAAAAATATATTCTAAAATTAGGAATTATTTTTTTAGGAATAAGATTAAGTTTTGAAGAGTTTCTTAAGTTTGGTACGGTCGCTATCCCTTTAATTATTGTTTGCATATTAAGCGTTCTTGTTCTTATTAAACTGTTGATAAAGAAAGTGCCTATTTCATCAAAAATGTCATATCTTATCGCAATAGGAACAAGTGTCTGTGGGGCAACGGCGATTGTAGCAATGGCTCCAGTTATAAATGCCAAAAAAAGTGAGGTTGCTTATGCAATAGCAAATATTACATTATTTGGTGTTATTTCGATGCTTGTCTATCCATATTTTGCAGAGTGGTATTTTTATGGTGAACCTTTACAAGTAGGTTTATTTTTAGGAACAGCTATTCATGAAACTTCTCAAGTAGCAGCAGCAGGATTAATCTATGATCAGCAGTTTAACAGTCCAGAAACATTAAATGTAGCAACAGTTACAAAATTAATAAGAAATACATTTTTGGTCATTATGGTTCCTCTATTTGGATTTCTATATAACAGGGGTAAGGTTAAAGATAAAAGCTACTCTATATTTAGTATTTTTCCATACTTTGTGCTTGGATTTATTGGAATGATAATTGTAAGAAATTTTGGGGATCAGATATTTACATTAGAAAATGATAGCTTTGAATATTGGAAAACTTTTATTGGATATATTAAAAGCTTAGCTACAGTTTTTTTGACTATGGCAATGGCTGCAGTTGGTATATCTATCAATTTAAATGAATTGAAATCAATGGGCTATAAACCATTTGTGGTTGGATTGATTGCTGCAATAACAGTTGGCATTGTTAGCATTGTAAGCCTAGAAACTTTTCTTAAAATATTTTTATCCTAGTAGGTTTGTTAATTAAAAATCTATCTCAAAAATTTATTGTTATTCTTCAATATTTATTTAAAGATTATATATCTTTAGCTGTTCTTTTAACATCTTCTAAAAATTCTTTTCTCTTGTTATCACTTACAAATGGAACAGCAAAATATCTTCTGTAGACAATATTATAAATGCCACACATATGAAACACGCCTCTTTTTAACCTTCTAATTGGTAAATTTAAGAAAAATGTTGTGATTGCTAATCTTGGAGATCCATATGTACAAAATATAATCGCTTTTTTTTTATGCAAATTGCCAATTGGATAACCGTAGTTTCCCCATAATTGCTTAAACGTAAACGCCCAAGGTGGTGCTAAAACTTTATCTATCCATCCCTCGACTATTGCTGGCATTCTAAAATTCCAAATTGGTGCAATTAGAACAATTATATCACATTCTTCTATTCTTTTACGATGACTTAAAACATCTTCACCTGATTCTTCACCAGCAAAAACTGGATCAAATTTTTCTTTATAAAGATCAACAGCATCAACTTTATTGCCATTTTCTTCTACAGTTTTGATAAAAGTATCTCTTATTGCTGCATTAAAAGAATTGTCATTATAATGACCATATATAAGAAATATTTTTTTCATTTGTTTATTTTTAAACTAGTTCTATAAGAAAGCCATGAAAAATTTTTATGTAATAGAAGGTGAACATACTGACCCTAATCAAATTAAGACAATATTAAAAAATACTAAAAAAAAATATGGTCCTTTTGAAGAGAAGGAAGCCACCCAATTTGCCAAGGGATTAATTCAAAAAAATATAGATGATTTTTATCATCGAGCCTGGGTAATCAAAAACTAGTTCTGTAAAAATGGAAAAGCAAGGTTTATCCTTAAGATATTAATTATTAATTTAATAAAAATATTTTCTAAATTACTCCAAATAATTTTTCAAATTCAATTTTTGTGCATCTGTTAGCAATATAATAAATTTTATTTTTTATAGCAATTTCTTTAGCCCTATCATTTCCAATATTAAGTTGTAGCCACAAAACATGTGCTCCAATTTTTTTAGTTTGATTAGCTATATCTATAGCCTCTTCACTTGGCCTAAAAACGTCTACTATATCGACTTTTTCTTTTATATCTAATAGAGTTCCATAAATTCTTTCCCCATGTATTGTGTCATTTACACATGTTGGGTTTACAGGAATAACTCTATAACCAGATTTTTGTAAGAATTTCATTACTATATTTGAATCTTTTTCTTTTTTTTTACTTGCACCAACTAAAGCTATAACTCTTGAACTTATAAAGATCTCTTTAATCTTATCGTCAATTACTTGTTTTTCCATATGGGTTTTCTTTTTTCTAAGAATGCAGCAATGCCTTCTTTAGCATCGATTGCCATCATATTTTGTGTCATCATTTTACTGGTATAAGCATATGCTTTTCTTAGTGGCATCTCTAGCTGTTTATAAAAAGTTTGCTTACCAATTTTAATTGTTAAATTAGATTTTGAAGCGATTTGTTTAGCTAATTTTAGAACTTCATTGTTTAATTTAGATTTAGAAAAATGATCATTGATTAAACCGATTTCTTTTGCATAATTTGCTTTAATAGGTTCACCAGTCAAGAGCATCTTCATTAATCTTTTTCTATTCATTTTTCGGCTAATTGCTACCATCGGAGTGCTACAGAATAATCCTATATTTACTCCTGGTGTTGCAAAAATAGCATCATTAGTACTGTATGCAAGATCGCAACTCGCAACTAATTGACATCCCGCAGCAAAAGCTGCCCCATGAACTTTTGCTATAACTGGCTTTTTTCCTTCAACTATTTGAAGCATTAATTTAGAGCAAAGATTAAAAAGTTTTTGATATTTTTCTCTTTTCTTTAATCCAATTACTTCTTTTAAATTATGACCCGCACTAAAACCTTTTCCAGACCCTTCAATAATTATTACCTTAATATTTTTGTCTTCATCTAATTTTTTAAAAGCTTTAATTAAATCTTCTAAATTTTTAAATGAAAGTGCGTTATATGTTTTTGGCTCATTAATGATGATTGAAGCAATATCTTTATTTAAAAGTTTAACTTTAATATTACTTAAGTTTGCCATCTTCTCTCATTTTAGCTCTGATTTTTGTTGCTGAGATTTTTTGAATTTCCTCTGATAAAACAACTTCTTCTATTTTATAACCAACTCCTCTTCCGTAACAAATATTAGTAATATTAGGAACCATCATTACTTTAAACCTTCCCTCAAATTCTGGATTTAGCTTTTCTTCAATATTTTTTTTAACTGTATCAAAATCAAATGGGTTATCATCAACACCCTGGACATCTCTTATTTGAATACAAACTTGACCAGTTTTTTTAATAATTTCTTGAAATAAAGCATAGTGACCATCATGAAATGGTTGCCATCTACCAAGCATTTGTGCTGTTGGTTTTTTATTATCCCATTCGTAAGCCATTATTTTATTTCCTTTACTATTATTGGTGCCCAATGTTTAGCATCTTGAGTTGTAACCTGACAATCAAATTTTTCAGGCTTCACAAACATCTTGTTAGTATCGTCAAAACGTCCTTCTTTTATTGTATTTACCCAAATAATATAATCTGCTGGAAACAAGTTTCTTGCCTCTGGTGTTGGGCAAACAAAATCTGCAATAACATAATTTCCATCGTTTTTTAATTTTTTTGCAAAATCCGCCATTCGTTTTGCTTGTCTTATTCTGCCTTCTTCTGAAAAATCCCAATCATTAGCTTCTTTTCTAACTTCATCAGCATTAAGTCTTTTAGCATTTATCGATGGAGCAATTTCATTTGCTAAAGTTGTTTTGCCAGATCCTGGTAGACCCATTATTAATATTATTTTCATTTTATTTTGTAACCTCATATAGACCCAGCCACGCATTTACATCTTTGCTGGCAATATAGTCTGATTTAAAAAATACAATTTCTTTCCATTTATTCTTATCTTTTAATTCTTTTATTTTTTTATCAAATCCATATTCCTCGTAAATTCCTTCATTAATAGTAAAACAAATCAGTCCTTTATTTTTAGTAATTCTTACAAATTCCTCTAAAGCATTAGGTTTAACATGGGCATAAGTAAAGGTTCCAACGCACATGACCGCATCATAATAGTTATCATTAGTTTTTATAGGCTCATTTAAATCTACTTTATCTAATTTTTTATATAAACCTTTTGGAATTGTATCTAATAAAGTTTTAGATAAATCTGCACCATAAAAATTATT
>Ga0209709_10001697_pt1 | contig 20052 bp, 17 predicted proteins | sample ArcticOcean_MG_C_2_FD_187435 | JGI IMG/M metagenome (GOLD analysis project Ga0209709, IMG submission 187435) | Marine microbial communities from western Arctic Ocean - ArcticOcean_MG_CB4_136 (SPAdes) (version 2) | ecosystem: Environmental > Aquatic > Marine > Oceanic | place: Arctic Ocean...
AACTTTGTAGGCTTCATAATATATATTGGAAGAAGAATTTGATGTGCTATGGACTCCCTCAAGAAGTATGCGAAGCAAAGAGTTCCCAGTAAATTATCTCTTATGCAACCCTTATCAAACCTTAAGTTCTACGAGGCCCATGGCGGTAAATAATCGGGTGTGGAATCAGCGGCGAAAAATATATATTTATTATTATGACAATATTGGTGATCCGGATGATACTGTTACTCTCGTTTCTGCTAGAGTGAATCAAAAGAATCGCAATTTCCTTTTATCTCAGACGACCGCAAATTCGGTCGACCGTCTGTGTTCTGTACCTTGGATTGATTTTAGTAAATCCTCTGGAACACTTGCGGAATTCCTTCGAGACCGTACAGACTTGTCGACATACCAAAGACCTGTACAACCCGCCAGAATCAATTCAATAGAAGCATTTTGGCGGCCAAACAATGACAATTACCTCGTCAATTCAGTCACCATTTGGATACCGGAAATTGAACACGACGCCGCCCAGGATGAAACTCACCAATGGGGCGTTCCATTTATTCGGCATCAAATTCCAGTAGCAGCCCCCGGCGCTCCAGGAGTCAATATTGAAGCCGCCAACACGTGTCCCGATTGTGGTTATATAGATCCCGCCGACCTCTTCTTTGATTCCTGTCCGCAGGCAGGAGACACTCCGGCTCAAAAAGCATGTCAATGGTCCGGCCGCCCCGGTGAAATTGTAGATGGCCAGCATAGAATCCGAGGCACTGGGTGGCCCAGCGCTCGTCGGAATCAACCGCTTCCAATAAGTCTGATGCTCGGCAATGAATTTACTTCCCGTCGAAAAGCCAAAATTTTCAAGGAAATTACCACAAATTCAGAAGAATTACACGCCCTCCATCGCTTGAATTTGATTTATAAATTTGGAGGGATGCAAACCTCTTCTCTTGGTGCACTTCCGGGATCTCCTGATGATCCGGTGGATTTCCGAGCAGGTACCGCCGTGGGGCGTCGCAACAGATATGCGTACGAGACTGCAACACACATGTGTCAGATTGGTGGCATTGGTTCACGGTGGATTGACCGTATCGGATTGGCACCCACTGCTGCCGGCAGAAAGCAGAAGGGCGTCTTAATTCTGGCGGACAAACTTGTCAATATGATAGCCCCTTGGTTTGGTCCTGGCCAACCATTTGATGGTACAGCCTCAATTGACGCAGCAGAGAAACTAGCAGAATACTTGGATGCAATTTTGAGTATTTGGCCAATGCCCGGGGGGACCCCCGCTGGTGGATCGGCACTCTGGCAAATGCGCACAGGCCTAAAGAAAAAAATACTCCAAGAATCCCCAGTCATTAGTGCCTTGTTACTTCTATACCCCACAATCCACAACCGAACAGTTGTGGCGCTTGGCGGCCCAGGCCCTGCTATTGGAGATTATGAAAACCAGTTGCGGTACCTAGAAGACATTTCGTGGGATGTTGATGAGTGGTATGCTCCATATTCAGGTGGACAGAATCAAGCCGGGCTTCTGTACAGAATCTTACATGGTTTGATGAATGATTGTCCTGTGATAAACCCAAATGCGCCAGATGGGGGAATGGGTGGTGCCGCTATTGCCATTGCCAACAGACGAATCCCTGGTGGGGTAGCCGTCAACGCTTGGTCTCGAAATGCTAGCCCTGATCCATTTTCATGGGGGGCCAATACTCTACCTGCAGGTGGATTTCGAGCCGTAAGCGATTTGAATCCCCTTATACTCGATTGGCAATCAGATGTTAGAGTGGGACACCCTCATTTGAACACCCGCCCCACGATTCCATTGAATGTATACGATTCCAAAACCAGCCTCACATCTTCATATGACGGAACAGAAAAGACATGGAAGATTGCTCGTGGCGCGAGCACAATTAGCATTGACGCGAATACATTCACTCCGGGTGCAGTTGCTAACGTTGTATTCACGCTGAAATACGAATCGAGCATGGGCCGAAACCGAACTTTATCTTTGAATGTGCCAATGTAGAATATAGCGATTTTTCCGAAACTCGTCTAAGTTGAATTAGAAAACTGCATAATTTAATTTGTTGACTTTCGTGGAAACTGTCAAACCCTTTAGGGCGCTATAATTCTTATCTTAAATCGTCTTTTAGAAGCGTTTGAATATCTGCCAATACTAAGTCGGTCAGCCAATCGTTATCGCCCCACCAAACGCGTTGCATTCCGTTTGAATCGACCAAGACTGTGCCTGTTGAATGGTTGACACTGTAAGCGTCTGGGTGATGGCGCGCTGAAGTATTTGTTTCATTCTCTGAAGTTTCTTCGATGGCCAACCCTACGGCAAAGTTTTTCCAAACCGACTGAATGATTTGGATTGAAGGTGAGTTTTCATCAGTAGAATTAGTTGTCACGTGAGGCCAAGAAGCGTTTCTGTATTGTTTCCATTCAGAGAGTGCCGTTGTATCATCTCTCCATGGGTCAACTGTTATCGTCAAAAACTGTGTTCTGTTGTGTTCTTCTTCACTCAATTGGCTGTGCACCCATCGGAGGTTCTCTGTAACAATGGGGCAAATATCGATACAATTAGTGAATAAAAAAGCAATTACTACGACCTTGCCCTCGGTTTGATTGTAATAATTCCAATCTTGGCCCTCGCTATCGACTAGGATGAAGTTTTCAACAGGGATTGGCGGGATAATGCCTTCCCCATGGAAACTCGAGGTGTTGCTTTCAACTCCTGTACATCCTGCGCATAAGAGAGTGAGTGAAAGAAGGGCGGCCATAGCAACTTTTGCGCCCATTGTAATGCCTCAAATCAATTGTCCAAAATAGGCGATATCGGTTTCGAGTTGGATGATGTATAGTCCTGTCGAAATGCAAGAAGCATAAGTTATCCCATTATGGTGTTCAACGGCCCAAATGAAAGGCACCCAACCGAAATCATAGAAGCTTGAATCAAGTGGTGTGCCGTCTTCTCCATGAGGTAAATACCACCCTACAGTCGCCTCAAAGTGAGTGGCGACTCGGTCATCGGGATTGGTTGGTGCAACAAGTGTTTCAACGTCGATGACCCACACCCCTGCGTGATAATGTGAAATGTAAAGGCGTCCATCCCAACCTCCGCCATGGCTTTGGTCTGTTGACTCGTTTGTTTCAAAATAGGCACTGTCGAGGTTATGTGGTGAAAACAGGAGCCATTCATCTGAATTCGGGTAAGCCTCACAATCAGCGCCGAAGCAATGGTCACTCGCCCATGGGATTTCCCAATCACGAATCAGTTTTGGTTGGAATTTTAATTGGCCATCGATCATGGTATAGTCGGTTGTATCGATGAGGTAGATGATGCCGGTTCCCACATTTGTGGAAAGAACTTCCACTGCAGCTGTAACAAAGTGAACTGGTTCATCAGAATAGCCAACATGTGACAAATCGACCATGTTTGGGAAGGGTTCAGCGTAATGGATGTAGGAAACGCGGCCTCCGTTTACATTACCATTGGTTCCGCTATCAGGATTGCCGTCTTCGTCCATGTCAAGGAATTCCATCCATTGCCCTACTTCTTCGGCTCTCCATCGGCATTGAAGTGGGTTTCCGCCACCTGTCTTGCAAAGTGTAGCATGTGTGAGGTATTCAGCTGGAGAATTGACTGGATGGGGTACATCGGTAACATCGGCGATTCTCAAACCTGCTTCCCAATAACTTCCATAAATGAAAGTGTGGCCATAGCGTGGGTCGTTGGGGTCTTCACCGGGCCAGAGTTGAACTGTCATATCGTGGATGTAAATCCAACCGCCGTTAGTTGCTTCCCAAGCTACTTCGTATTCACCAACCTTGTTGATGATTTGAAAGAATCCGCTCCCTGGGGCCACTAAGTTTCGAGCTGCTGAACCTTCGAGATTCAAGTGCGCAATCGTGACCCCGCCACAAGCCTCTCCGATTGCATCATCGCATTCCTCATACTCTGGATTGGCGACAAAAATGTACCATTCACCATCAATCATATGCGTGTAAATATTGTGCGGTCCGCTTGGGTGGTCGACATCGTACCAAGAATCAATCCATGTTGGATTTGTCTTATCTGTAACGTCAATAAGGTTGACAGAAACTTGTGTGGGGTCGTTCCATTCGCCAACATTGGGGTCGGAATTACCCGGGTCGATAAGTTGGTTTTGTTGAACAATATATTCTCGGCCGTTGTATTCGATATATTTGACATCAAGAACTTGGGTATTCGGATCTTTGTACACACCAACAACCGAACTATTGTTTGGGTCGGTAACATCAACAATGTGCATATCATTCCAGCCTGCAAGATAGGCGTATGTATTCTCCCCATCGGGTGTAGTGGCAACTTGTATCTCCGCATTCCCTGTTGATGTTAGTGAATTATAGTCGAGTAATTCCATATTATCTGTTCCAGCGACGTGTTGTGATGCGTTTGAGTGGTCATGCCCTTCGCCCTGGAACAGTGGGTCGTCTGAATTTTGGAAGGTTTTCGCTTCTTCATCGGAAGAAGATGAAAGACCGAAGGTGAGGATTGAGGCTGAACCAAGAAGCGCGACAATGAAAATGCCGAGGCCTACTTCCTTCGCCCCCATAGTCCTCGACGGTACACTCTTCCGTTTTGTCTTTATGTAAGGTTGTGAAGGCTGAAGTATGGGGCGGAGTTGTTGGTTCAAGTCGCTCGGTGTTTTCTTAGCTCTGTTTCTTCTTGCTCCTTCGGCATCTGCTCATGAGCAGAACACATACAATGTTATTCTCGTTGAAGGGGGTGTGCTACCTGGAAACGTCACTGACCCTGGGTTTGTTGAAGGGAATAAAATAATGTTCCATATGAGCGACTCTACGAACAATACGTCAATGCAAATCCGAATTGACCTCAATCATGACGGGCTTTTTGAGAGTGATGAAGATAATGTGTCTGTCTGGCTAACTCATTCGTGTGAAGTTGATGAAAACAATTCTATGGTCGATGAAACGTGTGCAGTCTCGCATAAGTTTGTTTTTGGAAATACCTCCGCTGGAACATATTCCTATCAAGTCGAACGGGTAGTCGATAACTCAACAACAGATGTATGGAATCATTCTATTATCGTTCATCCTGACATCCATGAAGAGCCGGGTCAGCCAAATATTGGTGATTGTTTCGGCGCAGGTTGTGATGAAGAGGTAAGTGATGGGGTGGAGTTGGAACACTCCCTAACAAACACTGAATATGCCTTGTATGCTGTTATGGTAATTGCATCAGTGGGGGCTTTCATGATGATTTTCAGCATTCGTAATGATCGGTTGAATCAAAACTCTACCTCGTCCGCCGATGGCCTTGAAGAAGCGGAATAAGTTACCCTTCAATGACTGGGCATTGGTCATTTACATCAGAAATAATGAGGGTGTTTGCCCAAAGGTAATTCGTTCGGATTGGTTTTTTGCTGGTTTTTTCCATTAATACTCGGGTGATAAAGAGTATCTCAAAGGAGTAATCTTCGTTTCCTGTCATGTTATCGATTGATTATTGTCATATGACCTATATCAAACAATTGCCTATTTATTATGGGTTTATGGAGATTTTTTCCACTTTACGGAAACGAATGTCCTGAAAGGGGATTATTGTGTATGGGTTTTTGATTTAATGGCTGTAATCTTGCATCTGGTGTTTTCATCGGCAATTCCACATTAAAGCGCAGGTTTGAGAAAGGCGGGTTGTGAGGGGCGTTCATGGGCGGCGCGAAGGGAATGCAGGCGTTCATGCTTGTTCTGTTGATGGCTTTGGCGCCCTTATCCGGCTGTTTTGGTGAGAATGAAGTTGTTGAAATAACTGAAAATGATGTTGATATTACTCCAAAAACGTGGACTGCTGGCGTTTTCCAAGGCGTTACGGTTACTGCTGAAAAATCTCTTTCTGTCTTTATTCCCTATCTAATCAAGGATGCTGATTCGGGGTTTGTTGTCAATTCCACAGTTGTCGATTTGAATGCAGGCCAATCCGTTCAGCTCTCTATTCTCGCTCCACCTCGCGCTGATACCGCGATAATACTAGTCGGTGCATTCGGTCGCGATAATTGGCCAATACGGGATGCAAATGAGTCGTGGGCAACCTGGTATAATGACAACGGCCATCTTGCTGCAAATGGTGGTGCCATTGAACGTCTTGCCGGCGAAAACGTTAGCCTGAATGCGAGTTTGGATTCTGGCGGGCGCGTTGTTGCTTATCCTCTGATGATTGTGAGAGATATGGCTCCGGCGTATTCCACTGATGAAGGGGGCCGGCATTCGACCGGTTTAGTTCATGGCCGAGCCACATACAATTATCTCCATCACATTACCGATCAAACTCCTGACCTATTGGATTTGTCAGATGGTGCTGTGGGTTATTTGAATCGCTGGGCTGGGCAAGGTAATCCTGCCTTTGAAGAAGGAGCGGTTTATCTCATGGATAAACTCGAATCTTTTGGATTGGAGGTCGTCACGCAACGCTACCAATTCACTGATATCTTTGGAAATCAAAATCCTGAAGCCTACAACATCTGCGGATTTAGGTATGGCAACGAAGTGCCTGATGAATGGATGGTGTTCGGGGCTCACTTTGATATCGCCCCACCAGCCAATGCATTACTCATCGACCCCCACGTCACCGGAATGAGAACTTATGGAACTGGGGTTGGCGCCTATGATAACACTGCAGGAACAAGTATGGTTCTCACCGTCGCTGAAGCAATGTCGAGTTTCGATACTCGAAGAACAATGGTGTTTTGTTTCTGGTCTGGTGAAGAAGGTGGCAAGCGCGGCAGTGATTATTGGACTGATTATTATGTCAAAGAAGATAATCCTGATGTCACCGTTACCAATTACATAAATCTCGATATGGCTGGTGTAAACTGGCCTGGCGGCGGTGGTGCGCCCCATGGAGACCCTGCTACTACCATTGACGCTGATGGTTATCCGAAGGACGAGGAAGTGTGGCCAATGCGGGTCTATCTCGGCCCTTCGCTCGACCATGATGTAATCAATCAACCAGAAATGGTTGGACTGACTCTCTGGATTGGTGCGGATGCAATCGGTGTTGAACAACAACAAAGTGTTCTCATCGGTGAAGGATTTGCAGAAGACACATGGAAGGTTGATGATTGGCTCGAAAGAGGAAAACCAGAAATAATTGTCTATGAAGATGTCACTGCACGTTCAGACCATGCCAGTTTCCAAGCGAACCTTGGCACTGTAACGATTGGTTTCGGCGGCCTTGTCGATGGTTACTGGTGTTACCATCAGACATGTGATACGCTCAATGAAATGGAAGATTGGATGGACACTACTGGTAAGGATTACGGCGAAGAGCACTCGGGTGTATCGAACCTTGTTGACAGCCTTGATATCATTACTTGGTGGGCTTCATACTCTTTCTTCCACTTGGATGAGAAGCCTGTTCTCAACGCCTATCTGTGATCCCAATCACGCCGTGTTTCTTTCAAAAGAGACTCGCGATTGATCCGAGAATTCCAGTGGGCGACCAGATACCTAAGAATATCCACGAGATTACCAGAAGAGCAAACACAGAGATGGTGGCATAGAATGCATTTTCATTCCAGTCTTTGACTTTATTTCCGTCGAGCGGCCCAAAGGGAAGCATATTGAATAACCCGAGAACTAAGTTGGCCCCAATCCAGAAAATCCCTGCATCGATTAGCATTTTTTGCCAGATAAGTTGGCCACCTACAATATAACTGGCCCCTTGTATATCTGCATCAAAAGCCCCGGTTAAACCTAGAATTACGCCCCAGAGCGGAATTCCAATAAGGAACAATCCAAAATTAACTAATGGTCCTGCGATGGCGATATGTCCATTTTGACGACGGGTGACAAGCCCTGCTACCATCACTGCGCCGGGGGCCATAAAGAGAATTCCAGTAAAGAAGGAAATAAAAATCCCGAACCGTAAGCCGCCGGGGTCTGCTCTAAACTCAGCCCAACAACCGTTCTTCTTCGCTATGATTTTATGTCCGATTTCATGCAAAAGAAAGGCTGGGCCAACCGCCAAAAGAAGGACTGGCATTGAAAGGAAAAGCTGAATGAACCATGGTGCGAAGCCGTTGTCTTGAATGCCCCATATCCCGCCGACTGCCATGAATCCTAAAGCTACTGTAAAGGCTGTAGTTGCAAGCCGAAGATGTTTCTTTTCTTCACCACTAAAGTGCCAAATTTTCCCCTTGTGCATCTGAGCGGGTTGTTGTTGGGCAAACCCCATCATTTGTGCAAACAATGGATTGACCCTGGTGTTTGCCCCTGTTTCAAAATGAATGGTTCCATCTTGAGATTGTTGTGCATGGACTCGGTGAATGCGAGGTTTTTGATTTCGGAATGGATCATCGTCGAGAATGTCTGCCCGAGAATCTCTTCCTGCCATGCTTGACGTTTCTCGGCGTTTGCTTTGAAGCCTCGCATCCGAAGTTTGATGCGCCGGTAGTATGGCACATCAAAGGGGCCAACCATGTCGATGCCGAGACGTGCGATGAAAGAAATGGGATTTCAGGCTTGTTGTCTTCGGTGTGATGCGGCAGATGTTGCTGCATCGCTACGTTGTAAACGTTGTATTTCTCGACATACGTCTATTCGCGACCAAATAGCGGCTGTTTCGCATGATGACCCATTTACACAGTTTGCAAAAGAGATGTTGATGATGGCTGCAGCGCCTCATCGATATGATCATGATGAGGTGCATAGAGCGGTTCTCGTTGAACAACAACATCTCGCAGCCGGTCTTTCAGAACCCGTCCAAAAATCAACGATTGAAGATATTGAAGAACTTTTCGAGCAGCAAAAAAACCGTCAGAAAGCCAACGTCATTCAGGATATTGGAAATCAAAACGAATGGCGCGACGCCGCGCCTTCTAAAGAGGAGCAAAAAGAAATGATTGAAATGTTTGAGGAAAAGGACAATTCAAAATATGGTGCAAGGACTATTCCTTCTCGAGTAATTACACAAGTTGACAGGAGTGAAAGAAGTGGTGAAGATTTGGCACTCACTGACCGCCTCCAGGCGGCGGCAAATGTCAAGGAAGTGCCGGTTGAAGAAAAGGAACAAGCAGAGGAAGTGAATTTTGAAGAACTTCAAGAACAAAGGAAGGAATGGAAAAGCGTAGTTTCTGAAGTTGATGATTTGCTCAAAGATGCTGGAAATGATGAAGATTGATTATTCACTGTCTAAATGATACTTGATTTAATTGTTATTTAGATTGGGTTTTTGTGTTTCGGACCTCTTTGTTTTCAGATTCTTTCGTTGATTGGGTTTGGAAATATTTCTGGAATGTGTAATTCATAGGTGATGCGTTGTGTCCCTTTACCTTTCGATTTTTTGCCAGTGATTTCGATGTGCCCGATTTCACCTAGTCGTTGAACATGCGTCCCTGCACACGGACACAAATCCAAATTATCCCCTATTTTCACCACTCTTAATTGTTTTACAGATGTTGGGAGAAGGTCCATATTTGTCCGTTCTGGTGGCATTTCAGCATTGACTTCTTCTCTCGTCATTGTAGAATCCGTCACGCCGTGATCTGCGTCGATGAGATTGTTGACTTGCTGTGTCACTTCTTCCAACATTTCTTCTGTAAATGAAATTGGGTTGAAATCGATTCGGGAACGGTCGTCGTGGATTTGGTTGCCGACCGTTCTAGCGCCGTTAAACGCCTCATAAACAACACCTGAGACAAGGTGTTGCGCTGTGTGCATCCTCATGTGCGCGTGTCGTCTTTTCCAATCAACCGCCCCCTTCACTTCATCTCCAACTTCGAGTTGGTGGTCGGAATCTATCGTGTGAAGGATATTCCCGCGCCCTCTAACTTCGTGAACAAAAACGCGGCCGTTTGGCCCTTCAAGAGTTCCAGTGTCCCAATTCTGTCCACCGCCAAGAGGATAAAACAACGTTCGGTCAAGTGAAATTTGGTCCCCCTCTACCGATGAAACAATGGCGTTGAAATCAGTGAAATACCCTGATTTGATACTTTTGAGATAAAGTAGTTCGGTTGCCATGATGGTGCGTAGAAGTCACCTTTGAAGAGGTTTTCACGCTGTTGGGTTTTCGGGTTGGAGTGGTTCGCTTAGTTCTCCGTTTTCATTTAACACAAGTGAGGGTGTTTTCCACGCATGGTGTAGTGCAATAGTTGATTGCCATAGCGCTCGGAAAAAGCCGAGTTCATTGTATTCCCAGCCGCGCTCTTCAGCGTATTCTTTAACGAAAGGTGCTGCCTTAGGGAGGTTGAAATGGGAAAGTGCTGGGACCATGTGGTGTTCAATTTGATAGTCGAGGCCGACGAAGAAGAACGACCCTATACGCCCGAGTTTGATTCGGCGGGCGGTCTCAATCTGAAGTCGCCAGTTTTGGTCATAATCTGTTATGATCGGACGTCCGGCATGACCTACTATGAATATGGCTGTGAGGTATGTACCTACCAATCCCCAAAGAAGTGCGTAAAACCCGAGGGTGATTTGCCAAGAAAGTCCGGCAAAAATTGGAAGGACTATCCAAAGAACGAAGTGGAGTGTAATGAGGATTGTATCGAGAAGCCAAACTTTTGTAATTCGCTTGTTTTTATTGGATTTGAATGGTTTTAGTGCAATGTATTTCAAACCATCAAGCCGCATAAGGTGCCCAACTAAAAGTGATATTGGCCAGAAAGTCCATCCTTGGAGATTCCTCTGGAAAAACCGTCGCATTGGCCCGCTAGTATTGTATTCCTCTTGACTAAATGTAAATGGCCAAGAGTGAATATCTGGGTCTTTGTTGACTACGTTTGGTTGGGCGTGGTGTTTCATGTTGTGCTTTTCTCGCCAGTATTCCATTGAGAATCCTGCGAAAAGTGGGAAAACCACTGCGGCGAGGGAAATATTACCAAGTTTCGAGCGGCAAGCTGAGGAATGAACTCCCTCGTGGCCCGTCATTGCAAGCGTGGTAGAAAAAAGGGCGGTGATCGGAATGAGTATCAATCCAAACTTGAGGGGTAGGTAGAGGTGTGCGTAGTAAAGACCGGCTAGAATAGAAAAAAGAACAATCACTTTAGTCCAAGATTTCATTGTTGGTTTATCAAGGAGGTTTTCTTCTTTGAGTTTTTTTCTTAAATTTGCCAATGGGTGTTCTGCCATGTTATCCCCCCTTGAGTTAGTTCTCTACAACCAAAGGGCGATGGTTGGGGGTTTTAAGGTGGTGTGTTCTGCAACACCACAATTACTCATTTTAAGAGTTGTGAGATTCGACGGCCCTCGTTAATTTGAACATCTATGCAGCGTTTTTCAACTAAAGTTGGAAGAAAACAATCGATGGTTTCAATCCATCCCTTTTTTGGAACCCAATCTTCAGAAGTTTGCCAAACCTCGGTCAATCCTTCAAATCGTGGAAGGGTTGTAGTGCCATCTGGAATACCTACACAATCATTCTTGAGCGCTGTTCCACCATGCATTTGACAGAATGTCCCAAATTCAGGGGTGTGGATTTTTGATGAATCCGGCAAGGTGTGGAGTTTTGCTCCTGGGGCTTGATAGGTCCATTGAATGTCATTGATGAGTGAGTGACAATCAACCCGCCCGGAACTGTTTGGTCCACCACCTTGAAATTCTATTGAAAAACCATTACCGGTTTCAACGCAATTTGTAATTCTTGTACGGGTGAATATTTCCACCCCTTTTACTGCAGCATGAACTGCAAGGTGTTTCAAACCCCATTCTGAACGTAGAGTGAATCCTTCTTCGAATTTATGTAATTGTAAAAATTTGATTTGTTTTGGTGTTAGATAATGAGTGAGTAGTTCTTGATTTTGTATATACCCTGGAGATATTGATGGTAAACCGATTTCAGCATTGAGTTCGATAAGCGTTATGTGATGAGTTTGTGATAATTCAATAGCAGTTACAAGGTTTGAAAAGGTGCCGCCAATTAAAACAACAGATTTCATCTCAATCACCTTTTTTTAAAATGATTTCAAGTGCGAAAACTGGACAAGCGGGGATGCAAAGTTTACAGTGTGTACAATTTTCCTCATCGACGATTGCTAAACGATCAACAAGTGTAAGCACATTAACAGGACAAAGAGCTATACATGCTGCACATCCAAAACAACGATCATCATCGACTAGAAAATGATGACCTTCTTGTCGTGCCATGTGTTGACTATGGGGGAGGGGTTCATCTCTTCTTCGCTTTGGATAAGGTTGAATATTGATTTCGACTGGTTATTGAATTGTTCGAGAGATGTTTTAAGATAAATTAAATTTTGAAATATTGAGTAGAATATGAATAAATATAATTCCAAGAGAAAGAAATTATTCTAGATTTAATTAGAAAACAAGAAACGTGTTAATACCCCCTTGTTTCCTATGGAGCGAAATCAATTTTTTCTGGTGAGTATGTTGAAGAAAGGAAATGAAAGAAACGTGAGTATGCCCTGAAGTATATGGTCGCGACAAGCACTTAACTTAACAACATATTAGATCATGGAAAATATATAATTCTCATGGAAAATAATTCCAAAGGAAATAAAGGGGTGTGAGGTGATAAAAGAATCAACTTGAATAGACATCACCATCAGCAAAGAATGATTCAGATGGTATTCTACTCACCGGGCCGAACAACTTCTTATCCAGAAGAACATCCTGAGAAAGGTATTCGTTACCATTGTCTTGGTGGGGGAGATGAAGTCGGCAACGTTGGAATCATTCTCGAAGATGCTAAGAAAACACGTTTACTATTAGATTACGGACTTGCACCAACAACCCCTCCACGTTATCCATCTGAAGCTCCAGAAGTCCGTGACGCAGTCATCACACATTCTCATGTTGATCACCTTGGAATGGCACCCTGGCTTTGTTCCAACCATCGAACTAGACTCCACGGCACCGCACTTACTGCAGAAATATCTGAATTAATGTGGTATGATTGTCATAAGGTAAGTTCAATCGAAAAATATCCTCTCGCTTGGGATAAGCGAGATATTGATACAGCACTCGACTCTTGGAATATTCATAAATTCAATGAACCATGGATGCATGAAGATTGGAAACTAGAACTACAACGCGCTGGGCACATTCCGGGCGCTGCCATGCTTAATATCGAAACTCCGCAACGAAATATACTACTTTCTGGGGATTTCGATACCCGAGACTCACCACTTACAAAAGGAGCTAAACCAATTAAAACCGACACACTTTTCGTCGAGGGAACATATGGGGGTAGAGAACACCCACCTCTTCTCGAAGAAGAACAAAGATTCATCACTCACGTTCAGCGGGTAGTAGATCGCGGTGGAAAAGTTCTGATTCCAGCATTCGCCAACGGAAGAACCCAAGACGTCGTAATGCGCCTTCACAAATATCTCCCACATCTAGACGTTCATGTAGATGGAATGGGGAAAAGAATTGCAAACATGCAAATGAATCATCCCGAAACTCTTCGGGACCCCGATGCTTTCAAAACTGCCTGGTCATGGAGCCGCCGAGTTTCAAGCAAATCCGACCGGAAAAAAGCACTTGAAGCAGATGTTATTGTTTCAACTTCGGGAATGCTACAAGGCGGGCCATCGATTTGGTATCTTAACCGTCTTCGACAAGACCCAGCCAATGCAATTATTTTTACGGGGTATCAAGCATCAAATACCGGTGGAAGAAAACTTCAAACCGAAGGGAAAATAAACATTTTTGGTAATGAAACGGAGATACCATTGGAATGGAAATCATATTCATTTTCAACCCATGCCGGCCATAAAGAAATTGTAGACTTTGCAGCAGCATGCGAAGCGGAAGAAGTGATTGTTTACCACACCGACCCAATTAACGCACGCCCACCTTTAGTAGCAGCATTAGAGAAAAACGGACATATTGTTCACAATCCAGTAAATGGAATTTCAGAGTATCTCGGTGAAGAATACAGCCGAAGTAATTGAATACAACCACGGCAAGCGGTAGACGATACCCATGGCGGCAAAGGCACCAAAAGGCACCAAACCAAAAAAGAGAAAGCGCAAGATGCGTTTATCTTTAAAACAAAAGAAATTAAGTGTCAAGGCAGACAAGTACACTGATTCTTTAGGCTGGTCTAAAGATATTGGACGCACCCTTGGAGACGCTCCAGTAGCTGTGGCGACTGAGACACTAAAAGTACAATGTGAACAATGCGGTTCAATGCTCAAAATTCCTAAACCGAAAAAATCACGTTATACAGTAACCTGTGCTTACGCAGAATGCGGTTTCGTCATGAATTTTGATTGAGTGTCATTGAGGCGAAAGCATGGATCAGGGGTTTGCCCTTTTTGCAATATGTTGCGGGCTTTTTTTCATTTCAATTCTTTATTCGAGTGTTGGCCACGGAGGAGCATCAGGATATCTCGCCCTTCTCTCCCTGACAAGTTATGGAGAAATGCAAAGTGCATGGCTGAAGCAACACGTTTGGGTACTCAATCTTGTTGTGGCAGGGTTGGCTTTCATTCACTATTCAAAAGCAGGTCACCATTCCCGTTCAAAATCATTCCCATTCCTTCTTGCAAGTATACCATTTGCATTTATTGGAGGCTATCTTAGAGTCGACGGCACTATCTACGATGTCCTTCTTTCAATCACGTTACTATATGCGGCATTTCGTCTTCTTTCTATAACTGAAGAATTCGACCACACCCAAACTAACGACCCAGAAAAAATACAAGCATACCCACTCGGAGCAGGAATCGGTTTATTCAGTGGAATTATAGGGGTGGGGGGAGGAATTTTTCTTTCACCAGTCCTTCTTCTCAAACGGTGGGCCACCCCAAAAGCAGCAGCTGCAACAGCCGCCCTTTTCATTTGGGTAAATTCAGCATCTGGTCTTCTCGGCGCTGCAGCATCCAACCAACTTATTTTAGAAATCCCAACCCTTCTACCATTCATTACAGCAGTACTTCTTGGCGGGCTGATCGGCTCACGTTATGGTTCCACTCACGCCAACCAATCAACGGTACGAAACCTCCTTGTTGCGGTGCTTCTCCTCGCTTCAGTTAAACGAATTTCAGAATTACTTTTCTAAATACACTACCGCGAACCTCAAACCAACAGGACCAATGGTGTAACCATGCCCGAGACCCCCTACTTCGTTTCATACCCTGAAGCGTTAGAGATTCTCGAAAGCCAACCCCTCCCACTCCCCACCGAAGTAGTATCCTTGGATGAAGGATTCAACCGAATATTATCAAAGGACTTAGAATCTAAAGTCGACGACCCACGCTTTGACAATTCGTCGATGGACGGATTTGCTTTTAGATACGAGGATTCTCTCCAACCACAAACTCACCTCGCCATTATTCAAACTGTTCAAGCAGGAACAAACCAAATATCCAAACCCATCGAAAAAGGACAAGCAGCCCGGATAATGACCGGAGCCCCAATACCCGATGGCGCCGACGCAATCTTGCCCATAGAGTGTTGTAAAGTCGATGAAAAAAATTCAACTGTCCTACTACTGGAGCAAGGAAAGAAACATTTTATTCGAAAACAAGGAGAAAATTTGTCAAAAGGACAGGTTGCATTGAGTAAAGGAGCACACCTCAACCCCTCATCAATAGGCCTCTGTGCCACAATGGGCTATCCTGAAATACCCGTCTTTCAACAAGCGACGATAGGGATACTTTCCACTGGTGATGAACTACAATTACCCGGTACAAAGTTGAAAGAAAGTGAAATTTTCGAGTCTAATTCATTTGGATTAGCCAGTCTTGTCAAATGGTCAGGGCACAAAGCAAAAAGATATGATTCGGTTGTCGATTCACTGGCTGAATTACGAATAAAACTCGACAAAGCCGCAGAGGAGTGCGATATGATTCTAACATCTGGTGGCGTTTCAATGGGGGAGTGGGATTTGGTCCGAAAAATAATGGAAGATGAAGGGGACATCAAGTTCTGGCGAGTAAAAATTCGCCCAGGCTCACCCCCTTTGTTCGGTTATTGGAAAGGCAAACCATTGTTTGGTTTACCGGGCAATCCGGCAAGTAGTCACGTGGTTTTCCGCATGCTTGTTATACCCTATTTACGCGCTTCGACAGGCGGCGGAGGAATACAAGAACGGCGCATACGGGTTATGCTTGCAGAATCCGTAAAATCCGACGAAAATTTCCTTGTACTTCGACGAATCAAGGTAGATACATCAGGAGATCAATTACTTGCATATTCGACCGGACATCAAGGTTCGGGCAACCTCAACAGTTTGGTTTTAGCCGACGCCCTCACGCTTCTTGAACCAGGACATAGTGGGGAAAAAGGCACGTGGTGTAACGCCATTCTATTATAGGTGATTCAAATGAAATTTATAGCAGAAAAAACCGGTACTTTGCTCGACACACTTGCCCACTTTATGGACAATACATCGCGCACAAAATTACGAACAATGTTGACAGAGGGCCGAATTCAAGTAGAAGGGGCCGTTGAACACAAAGCCAAATTCGAAGTCACCAAAGGCGTGATGATTGAATTGTTAAGCCGGGTAAAAGCTCACGAAATAACCCCTCCGCCGGCTGTAAAACAGAAGAAAATAAATCTTAAAATCCTATGGGAAGATGAGGCAATTCTTGTTGTCGAAAAGCCAGCAGGACTTCTTTCAATCGCAACCGACAAAATGGAAATCGACACCCTACACGGTCGATGCGTTGACTACGTCAGGCAAAAAGACGAGGAAAATTGGTGCTACATTGTTCATCGACTCGACCGAGATACATCTGGAATTATGGTTTTCGCCCTCCACCAACGGCACAAAGAATACCTCCAATCCCAATTCGCCGATCGTGCTGTACACCGCACATACCACGCCTTAGTTGAAGGCCGGCCAAAGGAAATGAAGGGTAAGGCAAGAGAATGGCTTGTAGAAGATAAAAATCTCTTTGTTAAACGGGTAAAATCGACGTTCCATGGTTCGAAAGAAGCCATTACTCATTGGGAAGTTGCCGATACAGATAACCACACATCACTCATTCACATCACGATTGAAACAGGTCGGCGCCACCAAATACGTATGGCGATGAGGTCCCTTGGCTGCCCGGTTGTTGGTGATGAATTACACGGCGCAGAATCAAATGCTTTCAGCCGAGTATGCCTTCATGCTTCAGCCCTAGAATTCCTACATCCAGAAACCGATGAACCGGTTCGTTTTGAATCAAAAATACCATTTCATAACGACCCCAAAAAGCAAAAAATTGACGAGACTTCTTGAACCATCGACAAACACAAGAGAGTGATATCATGGTGAATGAAGGGCAAGAGCATGGGTGGATTGAAGTCCGCGGCGCCCGCACGCACAATCTTCAAGACATCACCGTAAAACTTCCGCGGGGTAAATTCGTAGTCATCTCCGGGGTATCTGGTTCGGGAAAATCCAGTCTTGCATTCGACACACTCTATGCGGAGGGACAACGGCGTTATGTCGAGAGCCTTTCTTCATACGCGCGCCAATTCATCGGCCAAATGAAAAAAGCCGATTGCGATGGCATTGAAGGCCTGTCCCCGGCAATTTCTATCGACCAAAAACAAGGCTCACACAACCCTCGGTCAACAGTGGCAACCGTAACAGAAATCCAAGATTATTTTCGCTTATTATGGGCGAGAATTGGTAAACCACATTGCCCAACATGCGGTAGAGAAGTTGCCCGACGAACCGTACAAGAAATTGTTGACGACATCGTATGGAACACCGAAGGACATGCCATTATTCTCTGGGCGCCAGCCGTCCGAGCCAGAAAAGGCACACACCAAGACCTCTTCCGGCAACTTGTCGAACAAGGATATCTCCACGGCAAAGTAAACGGTCACGAAGTTGGATTTGAAAGCCCCCCCGAATTAGATAAAAATTTCCGCCACGATATCGATGTAAGAATTGACCGATTGCGATGCACAAAAGACCGACGTCAACGACTGACAGAATCGGTTGAAGGCGCACTTCGCTTGGGCGGAGGCACGGTCGCTATCGAAAGCATTGAAGCCCCGGGTGAAGATACAAAACTCTCAGAAGGAACAAGATCTCATTTCACTAAAGTTGGAGAAACTGTTGCATGGTCGGAAGATTTTGCCTGCCCCGACCACGGTGCGTTTATGCCAGAACTATCTCCACGTGTCTTTTCGTTTAATTCCCCACTAGGTGCATGCAGCGTATGCCAAGGGCTCGGTGTTGAGCGCCAATTCAACATTGAACTCATCATCGATGGCACACTCACAGTTTCTAATGGGTGCGTACGACCTTGGCGGCAATCGATGTCACCCTCTTGGTATCGCCGACTACTCGAACAAGTGTCTGAACATTATGGGATTTCAAGAAACACACCTTTTGAATTACTCAGCGATGATGACAAAGACATCCTTCTCAACGGGTCAGGCTCTACAATCATCAACTTCCATTTTGAATCTGATAATGGTTCTATTTACAAGATGAATCGCCCCTGGGAGGGCATTATTGCTCGCTTACAAAAGACCTACACAGAAACTACTTCCGAGCGAACCCGCGGCCGACTTATCAACTGTATGACAGACCTTGATTGCTCGGAATGTAATGGGGAAAAACTCAACGCAGCAGCTCGATATGTTTCTGTTGGTGGTATACGTTTACCCGAAGTTAGCCGGTGTTCAGTACACGACTCGCTTGCACTTATCCGTGCTTGGCAACCAAACGGGGAGGGGGCGCCAGAAAATTTCGCAGATGTTCTAGAAGTTCTCGATGAACGCAGCCTCTTCATCGGCAAAGACATTATCAAAGAAATTGAAAATCGTCTCGGATTTCTCGATAGCGTAGGTCTCGATTACCTCACTCTCGACCGTAAAGCCAACACCCTTTCGGGCGGTGAAAGCCAACGAATACGCCTTGCCACACAAATCGGTAGCAGACTTACCGGGGTAATGTATGTCCTTGACGAGCCATCTATCGGACTCCACCAACGCGATAATGCGCGCCTTTTGGCAACCCTACGCGAACTCAGTGACCTAGGAAACACCCTCATCGTAGTCGAACACGATGAAGAGACCCTTCGACAAGCAGATTGGTTATGCGATTTAGGACCAGGAGCGGGATTGGAAGGGGGCATGGTTGTTGCAAATGGTCCACCTGAGGTTACAATGAATGCTAAAAATTCTGTTACGGGGGCGTTTTTGAGTGGAAGGCGGGCAATTGCTATCCCCGAAGAGCGAAGAAAACCAACCAAAAAGTGGATTTCGATAAAAGGCGCCCAACACAACAACCTCCAATCCATTCATGCAAAGTTCCCAATAGGCTGCATGACTGCAATTAGTGGAGTCTCCGGCTCAGGGAAATCCTCACTTGTTTCCGGAATTCTCGCTCCCGCTTTACAACGCCACCTCCATAATTCTGACACAATTGCTGGAAAACACACCAGCATCAAGGGTCTTGAACACACCGATAAAGCAATCATAATCGACCAATCCCCTATTGGACGCACTCCACGCTCAAACCCAGCGACCTACACCAAAGTTTTCGATGAAATTCGTAGTTTATTTTCGAAAACGACTCTTGCAAAAGAGCGCGGTTATACCCCCGGCCACTTCAGCTTCAACGTCAAAGGCGGCCGTTGTGAATCGTGTAAGGGCGCAGGTTCAATGAAATTAGAAATGAATTTCTTACCTGATGTGTGGATCACATGCGACATATGTCAAGGGCTTCGCTATACACGAGAATGCTTGGAAGTCACATGGAAAGGCAAGAACATCAACGACATTCTTCAGATGCCGGTAGGTGAAGCGGTTGTCTTCTTCGAAAACCATCGTAAAATATTCCGAACACTCGACACACTTAGGGCCGTTGGACTTTCCTACGTCCGCCTTGGACAACCAGCAACAACACTCTCAGGCGGAGAGGCACAAAGAGTCAAACTTGCCAGCGAATTACGCCGGCCACCTAACAAGCACACAGTTTACATTCTTGATGAGCCAACCACCGGGCTCTCGTTTTCAGATGTTGAATTACTCATCAATGTTCTTTTAGAATTAAGAGCGAAAGGGCACACCGTTATTGTAATTGAACATCATTTGGATGTCATCAAATCTGCAGATTGGGTAATTGACCTTGGGCCA
>Ga0209709_10001701_pt1 | contig 20025 bp, 22 predicted proteins | sample ArcticOcean_MG_C_2_FD_187435 | JGI IMG/M metagenome (GOLD analysis project Ga0209709, IMG submission 187435) | Marine microbial communities from western Arctic Ocean - ArcticOcean_MG_CB4_136 (SPAdes) (version 2) | ecosystem: Environmental > Aquatic > Marine > Oceanic | place: Arctic Ocean...
TGTTCTTTTTGGGTGTTAATCTCAAAGAATTACTTAATAAAAAGATTACATAATTTATGCAGGTATTTAGACATTTACCAGCAGCTAATGCTGCATGTGCAGTCACCATAGGTAATTATGATGGCCTGCACTTAGGTCATCAGAAAATATTAGAAACACTTATATTTGAATCAAAAAAAAGACACCTTGAAACAGCTGTAATAACTTTTGATCCACATCCAAAAGAATTTCTTTCTCCAGCTAGTGCCCCCGCCAGAATTATAAGTCTTAGAGAAAAATTAGAATTTTTTGATGAGCTAAAAATAGACAGGGTTTATATTGTTAAATTTAATAAAAAATTTTCTGAGATTAAATCTGATGAATTTATTATTTTTCTAAAAGTAATAAAAGCTGAGTTAGTTGTAGTGGGCGAAGATTTTAAGTTTGGAAATAGACGTGAGGGGACTATTAATGATATTTCAAAAGAATTAACTGAAGTTATTGGAGTTAAAGAGGTTGTATCTGGGGCACAAAGAATTTCAAGTACTACAATTAGACAGAGCCTACATGAAGGTGACTTTTTAAGAGTAGAGCTTCTTATGGGGAGACCATACTCTATTGCAGGGAAAGTTATTCACGGCAATAAATTAGCAAGAGAAATAGGCTTTCCTACTGCTAACATTCATATGTTTCATAATCGGCCGCCATTAAAGGGCGTGTTTGCTGTAAAATTAGGGAACAATTTTGGTGTAGCAAATTTAGGTACGAGACCAACTATAGGTGGAATTTCTAAACTCCACCTTGAAGTGCATATATTCAATTTTTCAGATGACGTATACGGACAACATGTCCACGTAACTTTTTTAAAGAAAATAAGAGACGAAATAAAATTTAATAGTATTAGTGAACTAAAAAAGCAAATTCCAATTGATATAGAGAAAGTAAAAATATATATACAAAGCTATGACAGACAAAAATAAATATAAATTAAATCTACCGGATACAATTTTTCCAATGAGAGGTAATCTTGCTAAGAGAGAACCGGAATGGGTCAATCAGTGGAGTAAACGTAATCTATATCAAGAAGTATCTAACTCTAGAAGGGGAAAGAAAAAGTACGTCCTGCATGATGGCCCTCCTTATGCGAATGGAGATATTCATATAGGACATGCGGTTAACAAAATTTTAAAAGATTTTATTATTAAATCAAAAATTCTTTCTGGATTTGATTCCCCATATATCCCGGGATGGGATTGCCATGGATTGCCGATCGAATTAGTTGTCGAAAAAAAACATGGGAAAAATATTGACCCAACTAAATTTAGGTCGCTATGTCGTTCATATGCTATAGAGCAGGTTGAAAAGCAAAAAAAAGATTTTCAGCGTTTAGGAATATTAGGTGACTGGGATAATCCTTATTTAACCCTCAATTATAAAACTGAAGCTGATATTGTTCGTTCTCTTGGAAAAATATATAAAAATGGTTTTTTATACCAAGGAAGTAAGCCAGTGCATTGGTGTACGGAATGTAGCTCTGCTTTAGCGGAGGCGGAAGTTGAATATGAAGATAAGGTATCACCTGCAATTGATGTGGGTTTTATTTCATCAGAACGTAAAAAATTAGAAAAAATCTTTGGAGTTACTTCCCCTAAAGAAATTATGGCTGTGATCTGGACAACTACACCGTGGACGCTACCAGCAAATGAAGCCATATCAGTTCACCCTGAACTTGATTATGGTATTTATGAGGCCGATGAAAAACTTTTAATTTTATCTGCTGACCTTGCAGAAGAGAGGCTGAGTAAGTATCACTTTAAATCGGTCCAGCTTGGAGTATGCAAAGGGAGCCAGCTAGAAGGAATAATGTTCTCTCATCCATTTCTTGAAAAATCTGTACCAATTATTTGTGGCGATCATGTAACGACCGAAGCTGGAACTGGGTTAGTTCATACAGCCCCCGCGCATGGAATTGATGATTATGTTGTGGGAGGTAAATATAACTTACCAGTTGAGAATCCCGTTGATGAAGAGGGAAGATTTAAGAAGAATGTCCCATTTTTTGCTGGTGAATCTGTTTGGAAAGCAAATTCACTTGTGGCAGAAGTGTTAGCTAAAAATAATAGGTTGCTTCTTAATGAAAAGTATCAGCATAGCTACCCGCATTGCTGGAGACATAAATCACCAATTATTTTTAGGGCGACACATCAGTGGTTTATAGGTATGAATCATAAGGGTAAAGAAAATAAGTCATTGAGAGATTTTGCTTATAAAGCGGTGCTTAGCACTAAATTTTTTCCTGATTGGGGGAAAAAGAGACTCGAATCTATGATTAAAAATCGACCAGATTGGTGTGTTTCTCGACAAAGAAATTGGGGCGTACCCATACCTATTTTCCTAAATAAGGACACAAATCTCCCGCACCCAAGAACAGAAGAGTTTTTTGATATTGTTGCAACAAAGATTGAAGAACATGGAATTGACGCTTGGTTCAATATGGATCCGTCAACCCTTCTGGGTGACGATGTGAATCAATATATCAAGATTAAAGACACATTAGATGTTTGGTTCGATTCTGGAACTACGCATCAGTCAGTATTATTACCAAGAGAAGAGTTATCTAATCCAGCTGATCTCTATTTAGAGGGCTCGGATCAACATCGAGGGTGGTTCCAATCAAGTTTATTAACCAGCTGTGCTATTACCGGTGAGGCCCCTTACCGTGCCTTGCTAACTCATGGTTTTGTGGTTGATGGGCAAGGCTACAAGATGAGTAAATCAAAAGGAAATGTCATAGCCCCTCAGAAAATAATGGACCAATATGGCGCTGATATATTAAGGCTATGGGTGGCTTCAACCGATTATTCGGGAGAGTTAAATATCTCGGATGAAATCATGAAACGTGTATCTGAAAGTTACCGAAGAATAAGAAATACCTTAAGATTTTTATGCGCAAATCTAGATGATTTTGATCATAAAAGTATGTCAATTGATGTTTCTAAAATGGTTTCTATCGATAAATATAGCTTATTTTTATTAGACGAACTCCAAGAATCAATTCTTAAAGACTATGAGAATTTTGAATTCTATTTAGCCATTCAAAAGTTTGTATCATTTTGCTCAGAAGACATGGGAGGTTTTTATCTTGATGTGCTTAAAGATAGACTATATACACTGGGCGAAGATTCAAAAGAAAGACGTTCCGCCCAAATGGCTCTACATCATATAACCCAATCACTTATTCGAATAATGTCGCCTATTCTAAGCTTTACGGCGCAAGAAGTTTGGGAGATTACTAATAAAGACCATAAAAATACTGTTTTTTCTGATCATTGGTACGATATTCCTGCCCATACATTATCAAAAGAAGAGCTTGATGCATGGCAAGCTATATTAGAAATTAGAAACTTAGCTAATAAAAAAATTGAAGAGATTAGAGAAAAGGGTGAGGTAGGATCTTCACTTCAGGCTACTCTAGAAATTGTTACTCAGCCTAGCATCTATAAACACCTTTTGAGTTTTCAAGATGATTTAAAGTATATTTTTATTACATCTTCAGTGAGTATAAAAGAAGCTGAAGGCGAAACCAAAATTTCTGTTTCTGCTTCGCCTTATTCAAAGTGTGATCGTTGTTGGCATTACGATGAGTCGGTTGGGTCAATAAAAGATCACTCAACTCTCTGCAAAAGATGCTACTCAAACCTATTTGGTCAGGGTGAATTAAGGAACCATGCGTAAATTTATTCTAATGAGTATTTTTATACTCGTTTTAGACCAAACTACTAAACTATTAGTGGCAAGTTACATACCCTATGAGAGCTATATTTCAATATCTCCATTTTTCAAACTTGTTAACTTTCATAACTCGGGAGCAGCATTTAGTTTTCTTCATAATGCCGGGGGATGGCAACGATATTTTTTAATTTTTATAACATTAATCACAATCATATGGATTATATTTATGCTGATGAAAATTAAAAATAAACCACTAATGGCCCTTGGTTTATTTTTAATTTTGGGAGGGGCGCTAGGAAATTTAATTGATCGAATTAGACTGGGTTACGTGATTGATTTCGTTTATCTACATATTGATAGCTGGTATTGGCCAGCATTTAATATAGCAGACAGTGCGATATGTGTAGGAGCAGGACTTCTAGTTTATGATATGTACAAAAGAAGAAATTATGAGTGATTCTAATAAAACTACCCAAGAAAAAATTAAACAGGCAAATAAAAATAATAAAGAAATAAAGAAAAATATTGATTATAGATTGCCCCCAGGTCAAACCTTGACAGAAAAATGTCCAATTCTTGATTTGGGAATTACACCAGATATTGATTCACATAGTTGGAGATTAGAAATATTTGGCCTAGTCAAAAATCCGCTGTGCGTTTCCTATAGTTATCTAAAGCGCATGTCTCAAATTAAAGATATTTCTGACTTTCATTGCGTCACTCATTGGAGTAAATATGATGTGCAATGGGGTGGAGTAAGTGCAAAATTTATGCTTGAGCAGGCTGACATGCTTAAAAATTCAAAATTTATTACATTACATTCCTATGATAATTACACAACAAATCTTCCGATTGAATCGTTATTATATGATGACGTTCTAATTGCACATGAATTATTTGATCGGCCGCTAGACATTAAGCATGGTGGACCAGTTAGGATTGCTGTCCCAAAAAAATATGCGTGGAAGAGTGCAAAATGGTTGAAAGCGATTGAAATTCATGAAGAAGACCGCTCCGGTTTTTGGGAGTTAGGAGGCTATCATAATAAGGCAGATCCATGGCAAGAGGAGAGATATTCGTCTGATGAATAATATGTCTATTAAACAAAATTTTGGTGAGCTTCATAAGCAGACTGCTGGGCGTGATTTGTATGATATCACCGAAGAAATTGAAAGTTGGATAGATAAACAGAATATCCAAAATGGATTATTAACAATACAAATATTACATACGTCAGCAAGCTTATTAATTAATGAAAACTATGATCCTGATGTTTTAGTTGACCTAAAGAGTTTTTTTAACAGGCTAGTGCCGGATGGCGATCAATTATTTATTCATACTGCAGAGGGTAAGGATGATATGCCTGCCCATATTAGAACAGCGTTGACTCAGACTAATCTGTCAATTCCTGTTAGAAATGGAAAATTATTACTTGGACAGTGGCAAGGTATTTTTATATTTGAACATCGATTAAATAGTTTTTCTCGAAAAATTAATATTCATTATATTGGTGACTAAAAAAAATACTACTTTGTCCAGCTCAGCGGATTGAATGGCTTACTATTTTTTCTGAGTTCGTAATAAACACCATTAGTTTTATTGCCACCACTGTTACCTACAATAGCAATAACATCGCCACTCTTAACAATTTCATTGGTCTGTGTGAGTAATGATTGATTATTTCCATAAAGACTCATATAGCCTTTTCCATGATTGATAATAATAATATTTCCATAGCCTGGCATCCAGTCTGAAAAAACAATTTGTCCCTCAGCAACTGCATATACTTCATTACCCTCTTTTGCTTTTATAAAGATACCCTTCCAAAGGGTTCCAGTAGCAGATCTTTTCTTACCAAACTTATAAATTACTTTCCCAACAACAGGTAACTTTAATTTTCTTTTAAGTTTTTTAAAATCAATTCCATCAAATTTTTGGTATGGAATATTTTTCTTATTTATAACTTTATTGCCCTGAATTTTTTTTTGTTTGACGATTGCAATTGATTTATTAATAAGGCTGGTGATAAGATTTGTGAGTTTTTTTTCATCACCCATTAGTTTGGCTTTTATTTTTTTTTGGGTCGTTATTTTGCTATTAATTTTTTTTAAAATTTTAGACTTTGTTTTTTTTTGCTTAATTAGTTGCTTAGCTTTCTTTTCCTTAGTTTTTTTTAGTAAAACAACTTTTTTTAATGTTGAATTTGTTTTTTTCTTATTCCTATCAAGCTCTTTATATTTTTTTCTTATTTCATTGATGTTCTTATTTTGCGATAACGTAAATAATCGAATATATTCAATATCCCGTGAAATTTTGTTGGGGTTTGATCCCTCAAGTATCATTTGAATTTGAGATGGGTCTCCTTGAGTGTAAGTCCTATAAAAATGTTGAGATAAAATTTTCTTTCTTTTCTTGATCTCCTTATTTAGCGCTCGAAGTTTTTTCTTGAGTTTATTTAGATCTTTTGAATTTTTTTTAACCTTTTTTTTAATTTGATAAAGCTCTTTTTTCGTACCGCTAATCTTTTTTTCTTCTTTCTTAAGTTCTTTGGTTAATGTTTTCTTAACATTAGTATTTTTTTTAATTTCTTTATTAATAACTTCAATATTTTTTTTAATCTCAACTAGAGCATCTTTTTTATTTGTGACCGAATTATCGGTTAGACCAATATTTGGATATAGCTGTAGAGAAATTATTGCTAACAGAGCTAATGCTTGGATTTTAATTGCACTTTTATTTATCAAAATTAATTAGACTTATTCCAGTCATTTCGTTTGGGGGTTGTTCGCCCATAATATTTAATATAGTTGGAGCAATGTCTGATAGCTTACCCCCACTCCTTAATTTTGATTTTTCCCCCATATAAATGAACGGTACGAGGTTTGTGGTGTGTTGTGTGTGTGGTTGTTGATTAATTTCATCTGTCATTAGTTCAGCATTCCCATGGTCGGCAGTGATGATAAGATGACCACCAACATTTTTAATTGCTCTAGTTACTTTTCCTATACAATCATCAAGGGCCTCTATTGCCTTTATAGCCGCACTTAAAATTCCAGTATGTCCAACCATATCGCTGTTCGCATAGTTACAAATTATAAGATCATATTTTTTTGATTTAATTGCTGTAGATAGTTTTTCAGTTAGTTCATAGGCACTCATTTCTGGCTTAAGGTCGTAAGTCTGAATTTTTGGGGAATTTACTAGTATTCTATCTTCCCCTTCATATAGCTTTTCCTCTCCACCATTGAAGAAAAAAGTTACATGTGGGTATTTTTCTGTTTCAGCAATACGTAGTTGTGTTTTTCCTAAACCTGAAACGAACTCTCCCAGAGTATTTTTTACTTTAATTGACGGGAATACTGGGATAGCCTTTTTTTGACTTTCATCATAGTTCGTAAGAGTAAAGTAAGTAAGATTTTTTACTCGCCTATTTCTTTGAAAACCATCAAAATTATCATTAAGAATTGCATCTGTTATCTGCCTAGCTCTATCCGATCTAAAATTCATAAAGACGACACAGTCATTTTCTTGTATTTGAATCTCTGTATCATTAGACTTAATAATAGTCGGAGATACAAACTCATCTGTTTCTTTTTTTTTGTAAGCTAATTCAATTGCTTCAATAGCGCTATCGGCATAAAAATTCGCTTTAGAGTTAATAATAAGATCATAAGCTGCTTCTGTTCTCTCCCATCTTTTATCACGATCCATCGAATAAAACCGACCACATACTGAGATTATTTTACCGATAGAATTTTTTGAGCAGTAGCCTTCTAGCATCGTAATATATTTTTTTGCGCTCTTGGGAGGGGTATCTCTCCCATCCAAAAAAGCATGAATATAAACTTTTTTGACATTTTGTTGCTTAGCCATTTTTAATATAGCTTCAAAATGATTAATGTAACTATGAACGCCGCCATCTGACAATAATCCAAAAAGATGTAATGAATTATTTTTTAAGCATAGGTTATTGAAATTTTCAATTAGTGCTGGGTGTTCAAAAATTTCATTCGTCTCAATGCTCTCATTTATTCTTTCTAGATCCTGAAGGATAATCCGACCTGAACCAATGTTTAAGTGCCCAACTTCTGAGTTACCCATCTGGCCTACAGGCAGGCCAACTTCGGATTCAGAAGCATTTATGAGCGTGTGAGGGTACATTTTTTTTAATTCATCCAGGTTTGGAGTATTAGCCTGAAGGACTGCATTATGTTTTTTGTCCTCGTTGTGTCCAAATCCATCTAATATGACGAGTACTATCGGGTTATTTTGCATTGAGTTATAATAATAGTTGTTTTAATGTTTAGATCATCAATTATAATGCCTGTTGTAAATTTAACCACGACTAATAAATAATACTTTTCTATCTTAAAGGATTTATCATTGGATTTTCTCCTTAACCATATTTTTTTAATTACTCTTGTAATTATATCTGGGCTTCTACTAATCTTCCCGAAAATCATGTCTGGCGGCAGAGGGAAAACAATTACATCTAAGAATTCAGTATTAATCATGAACCGACAACCTTCATTTTTGATTGACGTTCGAGGTGAGCAAGACTTTAATTTAGGCCACCTGCAAAATGCTAACAACATTATGTTAGAGGAAATCCCGGATAAGATTAATGTAATTAAAAAACATTCAAAAAAGCTAATTGTTGTTTATTGCCAAAAAGGCATTCGATCAGAGCAGGCAGTTAATATGCTTATTAAGTTGGGGCTCAATAATGTGGTTAGTATTGAGGGGGGAATAAATGCCTGGATTAAGGAGCAACTTCCAATTGCTAACAAATAATTTATGAAAAATATTATAATGTACACAAGTCAATTTTGTCCGTATTGCTCTAATGCTGAGAATTTACTTAAAAGTAAAGGATTCGACATATCAGAAAAAATTTATGTTGACCAAGATCCAGATGAGTTAACTAAGATGATTGAAATGACAGGTAAGAGAACGGTACCTCAGATATATATAAATGAAAAATATATAGGTGGATTTGATGAGCTGAGGAAATTAGATAGTACTGGTGACCTAGATAAAGTACTGGATATTTAATCTTTTCAAGAATTTAGGTTCATAATTTCATGATAAAAAGATAGAATAGCTAACTTGAATTATTATTTTAACAACAAAAATTGGACTAAAAATGTCAGAAGATAAAAAGAACCAAAAAAAAGCAACAAAAACTCCAGTAAAAGCCAAGAAATCCTCTGTAGTAGAAGGCGAAGACCAGACAAAGGATCAAGGTCCTGGCTTTGGTATTGAAAAGCTTTTCTTAAGAGATGTGTCTGTTGAGGTTCCCAATGCACCAGAAATATTTACAATACATGATGCGCCTCTGATTGATATTGAATTAAATAACTCAGCCGTGCCTGTATCTGAAGGTTACTATCAAGTTTCATTGCAGGTTACAGTTACTGCAAAACAGGGTGAGCAAACTGCTTTTCTAATCGATGTGACGCAGTCTGGAATTTTTGCGCTAAAAAATGTTCCTAAAGAGGGAATTGAGATGGTTCTAGCAATAACCTGTCCTAATATACTATTCCCCTATGCCAGAGAGGCAATCTCCGATTTAATTGTTAAGGCTGGATTTTCATCTGTCCTGTTGAACCCAATAAATTTTGAGGCGCTTTATATGCAACAGAAAGAGGAGCAGGCATCTGGAATCGTAGGTAATGCCAATTAATTCCTGCCGGAAATTTTCTTTCTTCATTTTACTGTGTTTTTTTCTTTCACATAATGCTTTAGCGTCAGATTTTGTCTCAGTCAAAGCAAAAAAAGCAATATTATATGAAGGGCCATCTGAAGCCACAAGAAAAAAGTTAATTATCACTGAAGGCTATCCTTTATTAATTATCGTAAAGCTTAAGGAATGGCTGAAAGTTAAGGATCATGAAGGTAAGATTAACTGGATCAAAACAGCTGATACTAGTACTGAAAGAACTGTAATGACCTTAAGGCTTCGAGTTCCTATTTATAATGAAGCTTCATCAAGTAGTAATAAGTTAGCTGATGTTGAAGATAGAGTTGTACTTAGATTATCATCATCATTAGTGACTGATGGCTGGGCTAATGTTAGATCTGACCTAAACGACTTAAATGGCTTTGTCTCTGCGAATGATATTTGGGGTATTTAGCTCATGAATGTTTGTATTCTTGGGGCGGGTGCCTGGGGCACTGCCTTAGCTATACATATTGCTAAAAAGCATAACGTTGTATTATGGGCAAGAAATTCAAGCCATGTGTCCGGTATGGAGAAATCCAGATCTAACCCACTTTACCTAGGCGATTTCGTCTTCCCCAAAAACCTTGCATTAGAAAATAATTTAGATTTAGCTATTGAAGGTGCTGAAATTTTAATATCTGTAGTCCCCACCTCAGGCTTTAGGTCTGTTCTCAAGCACATTCAAAAAGCAAATAAAAATATTCCTGTTATTTGGGCAAATAAGGGTCTTGAAAAAGGTACTGCAAATTTGCCACATGAAGTAGCAATTGACGTATTAGGTACTCCAGCCGCTAATAATAGCCGTAATTTTGGTGTAATTTCGGGCCCTAGTTTTGCTGCAGAACTTGTAAGATCTTTACCTACTGTGGTAACTATGGCATCAACTAATGAAGAGCTATCATCTATGGCTGCCAAATTATTTCACCATAGCAATATGAGAGTTTACACAAGCAAGGATGTTATTGGTGTCTCTGTAGGAGGTGCATTAAAAAATGTTATTGCAATTGCTTCGGGTATTTCAGATGGAATGGGTTTTGGTAATAATGCACGAGCTGCTCTTATAACAAGAGGATTGACTGAAATTAGTAGATTTGGAGTAGCATTAGGTGCTCAGCAAGAAACCTTTACTGGATTGGCGGGTGCTGGCGATTTGGTTCTTACATGTACTGGAGAATATTCTCGTAATAGGGAGGTTGGGATGCGATTAGCTAAGGGACAAGCTCTTGAGGAAATATTGACTGGCCTTGGCCATGTTGCTGAGGGGGTATTTACTGCTTCTGAGGTAATTGGGAGAAGCAAACAGTTAGGTATTGAGATGCCAATTACTCAGGAAGTGAATGATGTTATACATAATGGAAAGTCACCACGTGAAGCAGTCCTCGATTTACTAGATAGGGCTATAAAGCCAGAGAATTAGTCTCCTGCCTTAAAATTATTTTGACGCCATGCTTCATATATAATCACTGCAACAGAATTTGATAGATTCATACTACGATTATTTTTTACCATCGGTATACGTATATTCATGAAGTTATCTGGGTTGCTTAATACCTCAGTGGGAAGACCTCGAGTTTCTGGCCCAAATAGCAAAACATCTCCTGGTATGTAGCTTGGTTCGTAGTAATATTTTGAGGATTTTGTAGTAACTGCAAATATTCTATTTCCTTTGAGGGAGTCAATACATTCTTGATAACTTTCATGTACAGTAATATTTGCCATGTCATGATAGTCTAGACCGGCACGTCTTAATTGTTTTTCATCCAAATCAAATCCTAGAGGCTTAATAAGATGTAGATTTGCGTTTGTATTAACACAAAGCCTAATTATATTCCCCGTATTAGGGGGTATTTCTGGCTCAAATAAAACGACATTAAACATATGATTAAATTTTATACAGTTGTTAAAAATTAGTGTAAAATTACTTAACAAATTAATTATATATTAATTATAACAATAAAATCAATTATTTAGGGGTTAATATGACACAGTCTAATGTTGATGCACATGAAGAAACTATTCATTTTGTCAAAAAAAATAATTCAACAGACGTGAATGATAGGTGGAAAAAAATAGCAATATCAGATTTATTTAACATGCCCTTTAATGATCTGATTTTTATGGCTCATAAGGTTCACCGTGAATCATTTGACCCGAATGCAGTTCAGCTTAGTACACTTCTTTCGATAAAAACTGGCGGGTGTGCAGAGGATTGTGGATACTGCCCTCAATCAGCAAGATACTCAACAGATGTAGAAAATACTCCAATACTCTCAATTGACGAAGTGATTGAGTCTGCAAAGGCGGCAAAAAGTGCTGGGGCATCTCGTTTTTGCATGGGCGCTGCTTGGAGAGAGCCTAAACAGAAGGATCTTGATCTTGTAAAAGAGATGGTGGCTTCAGTTAAGGCATTAGGATTAGAGACCTGTGCAACATTAGGCATGTTAAATAACAATCAGGCAGAACAATTGAAGGACGCTGGACTTGACTATTATAATCATAATTTAGATACCTCCCCTGAATACTACGGCGATATAATCTCAACAAGAACATATCAAGATCGTCTTGATACCCTAGAAAATGTTAGAAATGCAGATATCCATGTATGTTGTGGAGGAATTGTTGGTCTTGGTGAAAGCCTTGATGACAGAATTGGATTGATTTCACAATTAGCTAACATGGAAGAGCCGCCTGAGAGTGTCCCAATTAATTTACTAACCCAGGTGGAAGGTACGCCACTTATGGGAATAAAGCCTTTCGATCACTTTGACTTTATTAGAACAATTGCTGTCGCAAGAATTACAATGCCGAATAGCTTTGTTCGCCTATCGGCTGGAAGAGAGATAATGGATGATGGGATTCAGTCGTTAGCATTTTTTGCCGGTGCAAACTCTATCTTTTATGGGGAAGAACTTTTAACTACAGGCAATCCTAATATTGAAAAAGATCAATTGTTGTTTGAAAGACTTAATCTAAAAACAATCTAATAAATGTTGTTAGATGAGATTAATGAGGAATTAGATCAACTAAAAAATAGCCAATTATTTAGATCAAGAAATAATATAGATGCTATTAATAAGTCTAAAGTTCTTATTGGTGAAAATTGGCTCCTTAATTTTTCAAGTAATGATTATCTTGGAATCTCACAGAATAAAATTGTACAATCATCCATAATTAATTCCCTTAAAGAATATGGGAATGGATCGGGAGCCTCCCATCTGATCTCTGGGCACTTTAGCTCGCATAATAACCTTGAAATAGAAGTGGCCAAAATGATTGGGCTCGAAAGAAGCTTATTTTTTTCCACAGGTTATATGGCAAATCTTGCTGCAGTTGGGTCCTTATGTAATCGAAATTCTGTAATATTTTCTGACAAATTAAATCATGCATCATTAAATGAGGCTGCAATATTAAGTAGAGCAAAATTGATTCGTTACAATCATCTTGATTTAGATCATCTTGAAACATTAATTAAAAGTAGTTTAATTAAACGAAAAATAATAGTAACAGACGGGGTATTTAGCATGGATGGAGATATTGCTGACATACCTGGGTTAGTTTATTTAGGTGAAAAGTATGATGCAACAATATATGTTGATGATGCTCATGGATATGGGGTTTTAGGTAGCAGTGGTCAGGGAATTTTAGAATATTATGAAGATCAAGGGCTGATCAGCAATGAATCAAAGAATTTTATTATATATATGTTTACTCTTGGAAAATCAATTGGTGTCTCAGGAGCAATGCTATGCGCAAAAAAAGAGGTTATTGAATATTGTATACAAAAATCTAAACCCTATATTTATACGACTGCAGCACCACCATATATTGCCTCAGGCGCAATAACATCAATGAATATTATTAAGAATGATATGAGATTAAGAGAAAAATTAAAATCACTAATAGACTTATTCAGATTAAAAATATTTAATAAAGCAACCTTAACGTTCTCAAAGACAGCGATTCAACCGATTGTAATTAATGACCTTAAGAAGGCTATTTATATTTCATCGCAGCTGCTAGAGTTAGGATTTTTGGTCCCTGTGATAAGGCCTCCAACAGTCCCTGCTGGGACATCTAGGTTAAGGGTATCCATATCTGCACTCCATACTAAGAAAGATATAATAAGCCTCGCATCAACTATTAATTCTTTATTGATTTAATGAATATTAAAATTATAGGAGATGGAGAGCCATTACTACTAATCCACGGCTGGGGAATGTCAGGAAGAATATGGGAAGTTATTGAGGCAGACTTATCAAAATACTATAAATTATACATTGTAGATTTACCGGGAATGGGCAAGAGTGAGGAGGTACAAGATTATTCTATAACTAATTTAGTTGATCAGCTTTATATTAAATTACCAAAGAAGATATCAATAATGGGGTGGTCACTTGGAGGAATAATTGCACTTAAATATTATGAAAATTACCCAAGAAATGTCACTAAATTATTTCTCATTTCCTCAACACCATGCTTTATTAATAAAAAAAATTGGAATTTAGGTATAGATGAAAGCATATTAAATAAGTTTTATAATCAATTAGTAGAAGGTTGGAGTAAAGCCTTAAATCAATTTTTTATGCTTCAGCTAATTGGATCAAACAATAGGAAGGAAATTATGAAGGGACTACATGCAACATTTATTACTAAGACGCCTCCTAAAATAAAATCACTAAAAGCGGCATTAGAAATATTAAAAAATACTGACTTAACAAAAACTATAAGAAATATAAAAGTACCTACTATCATTATAGCTGGAGATAGTGACAGACTAACGCCAAAAGAGGCTTCTTTATTTATGCAAAGTAAAATTAAAAATTCAAGACTCAAGGTATTTAAGAATGCTGGCCATATACCATTCTTAAGTCACCCAAAGGCCTTTGTTAAGGAAGTCTTGTTAGGTTTTAATCATAAACAATGATAAATAAAGAATACAAAAGAAAAAGTTTTAATCGTGCTGCAATAACCTATGACTCATACTCGATTTTACAGGATACAATTTCTGATAATCTAATTGATAGACTAAAAATTATTAAGCTAAACCCTCTAGATATTTTAGATTTAGGATGTGGTACCGGAACAAATGGATTAAACCTGAGAAAACAATATAAAAAATCAAGAATTATTAATTATGATTTTTCTGAAAATATGCTTAGAGAAGCACGCTTAAAGCAAAAACTATTTATTTTAGATAAAATTAATCTTAGTCCTTATTCTTATATATGTGCTGATATCGAAGCCATACCATTAAAAGGAAATTCTCTAGATCTTGTATGGTCATCAAGCACGCTCCAATGGTGCAATGAATTAGATTTAGTATTTAATCAGGTAAAAAAAATATTAAAACCTGGCGGCCTTTTTATTTTCAGTACATTTGGTCCAAATACACTAAATGAGTTAAGAGAAATTACAGAAAATTTGTTTAATGAAAAAACAACAAGTACATTTATTGACATGCATAATGTTGGTGACCTTCTCATGCATTCTGGTTTCAGTGATCCTGTATTAGATGTTGAAAATTTTACGATGACGTACAAAGAAGTTGATAAATTATTTATGGATATTAAAAGTATTGGTGCAACTAATGGTAATGTATCTAAGAATAGAGGGTTATCTGGAAGATCATTTACAAAAAAAATTGTTGAAAAGTATGAGGCATATAGGAATAATAATTTATTACCAGCATCCTACGAAGTGATATATGGGCATGCATGGAATATTCCAAAGACAACTTCTGAATACCAACCAATAAAATTTAAAGATGGATAAAGCTTTTTTTATTACTGGCACAGATACCGGTATTGGTAAAACTTTTATTACTTGTGCATTAATTGAATTAATGAAATCTAAAAATAAAATTGTTGGTGGAATGAAGCCGGTTGCTGCTGGTGAATGTAACCATAATGGAATTAGTATAAATTCTGATGTATTTGAAATTAACCATTATGGTAATACAGAACCTAATTCACATGGGATTAATACGTATAGTTACAAGGAAGCAATTGCACCCCACATAGCATCGAGAATTAATAATAGGCCAATTAGCCTTTTAAAAATAAAAGAACACTACGAATCACTCATGAGAAACACAGACTATTTATTTATTGAGGGGGCAGGGGGCTACTATGTGCCTCTTGACGAGGATATTATGACATCTGATCTAATTAGCTCCTTGAATGTCCCTATTATATTAGTGGCAGGAATTAGGCTTGGCTGCCTGAACCACACAATGCTAACGGTTGAAGCTATCCATAAAAATAAACAGAAAATTTTTGGATGGATTGCAAATATAGTCGACCCAAACATGGAGCAACAGGAAGATAATATTACATATTTAAAAGAAAAAATTAGCGAGCCCTGTATGGGTATTATCCCTTATATTAAAAAAAATGATCCCGTTGAAGCGTCACAACATCTGCTATGGCCAGCATTCTAGTATAAAGAATATTTATTAATATAATGTTCAATTTCTGGTGGGATCATTAGTTCTAGATCTTTCTTACTACGAATACCATCCTTAACACTATGCGATGCAATATCAATTTTTTGCATTGGTACTGAGTAAATAAAACCTGTACGGCTGCATTTAAGATTATTTATTTGGTTGGTCCAGTGCATATCGATTAATTTTTTTATCATTGGATGCCATTTTTGTGAAAATATATCAGTATCAGATCTATTGATTAAAATTATGTGACATAAACTTAATATTTCTTTCCACTTATACCAAAGATGAATATCTGCAAAAGCGTCTGTTCCAATGATCACGAAATAAGAATTATCATCTCTACTAAAAAAAAACTTAATTGTGTCGAATAAGTAAGATGGATTTTCTGAGTTTTTTGAATTCTTTATCTCAATTTCTGATACTTCATATTTGGGTTTGTTAAATACAAGTTTTAACATTGCAATTCTATGCTTTTCAATGGTTAAGGATTTTTTGAAAGCCGACTTTCCGGTTGGTATTAGTATTAATTTATTTAAGCCAAACTCGTTTACGCAGTTTTTTGCTATTTCTATATGTGCATTGTGAACAGGATCAAAAGCACCACCATAAAGTCCGATTAATTTATTAGCTAACATGGATTACGTTCTTATTTGGCCACTTCCAAAAACTACATATTTTAATGAAGTAAGCCCTTCAAGGCCAACAGGGCCCCGCGCATGAAATTTATCCGTTGAAATACCTATCTCAGCACCAAGGCCATACTCAAATCCATCTGCAAATCTAGTTGATGCGTTAATCATGACGCTTGAGGAGTCAATTTCACGGATAAATTTCATGGCATTATCATTATTTTCTGTAATAATCGATTCCGTATGAGCTGATGAATATTTATTTATATGTTGAATTGCTTCCTCTATTGAATCAACAATTTTGCAGGATATGATTGGACCGAGGTATTCTTCATAAAAATCTTTATCCGTAGCAGTGGTAATTTCAGGGAGGTGGTCTTTTGTTTTTTCACATCCTCGAATCTCAATAGACTTCTTATCAAAATTTTTTTTTAATGTTGGTAGAAATAGCGCTGCATTTTTAGAGTTTACAACTAAAGATTCTAGTGTATTGCACGTACCTAAACGTTGTGTTTTGGCATTATCAGTTATATTAATTGCTTTATCCATATCGGCGAACTCGTCAATATAGATATGACAGTTACCGTCTAAATGTTTAATAACAGGAATTTTAGCTTCACTAGTTATCTTCTTAATTAAACCTTTTCCGCCTCTTGGAATAATAACGTCAATAAACTTTGTTAGTGTAATCATTTCAGTGACTGCTGATCTATCAGTAGTCTCTATGATCTGCACGCTAGCTTCAGGTAGATTTGCTATGATAAGTGATTCTTTAATTAACAATGCTAAGTAATTATTTGTGTGAATTGATTCAGACCCCCCTCTAAGAATAATAGAGTTACCAGACTTTATCGCGAGGGCTGCAGCATCTATTGTAACGTTGGGTCTTGATTCATATATCATTCCAATAACCCCCAGAGGAACTCGCATTTGAGCAACTTCAATTCCAGAAGGCATCCGTTTTTTATTGGTTGTTTGGCCAATAAGGTCATTAAGTTTAGCTACCTTCATTAAACCATCGGCCATTAAATTAATATTTGCATGAGTAAACGTTAGACGATCAATAAATGCATCATCAGCATCAGCTGTAATTACTTTACCTACATCTTTTTTATTAATTTTTATAATATCATCTGCATGAATTATTATTATTTCGGCTAATTTTTCGAGAAAAATATTCTTTTGGTCTGAGGTTGCTACAGCAATTTTAGCTGAGGCTTCCTTTGCAGAAGCTCCTACTTTTAGCATATATGTTTTAATATCCATTTTCTTATTTTACACCTTTGCCTTATTTAAAATACGTGAAAGTCCAATCACAAATCTATTTAGCTCAAGCCATGGACTGCCAATTAATAAACCTTTACAAATTAAATCAATGTCTTTTATCTTATTTAATGATGCTTCAATTTGTTTAACAGATAAATTATTTACACAATTAATTACAAGATTTTGAGAGGGGCCAAATATTCTGAGTTTTTTAAAATCAATTTGAGAGCATTGCCCTTCCTTACTTATTTTTATATTCGAGATTGCTCTAAAGATCCAGGCATAAAGTCCATTTATCATTAGTGGTTCGATTCCTTCTTCTTCTAGGTTTGTAATTGCTTTATGAGTTTCTGAAATTTTCCCTTTTAGGCTAAACTCAATTAGCTTGAAGCCATCGTACTTCGAACTATTTGATAATAGTGTTGATATCTCAGTGGTTCCTATAGTTATTCCCTGATGAAGTAGCGAGAGTTTAACGATTTCATTTTCTGCAGCAAGGAGGTTTCCTTCAGTAAATTCACCAATTAGATTAATTGCATCGTCATCCAAATCAAGCCCATGAAATTCCGCTCTATTTTTAATTGATTTGATGATTTCTGTTGAACTAGGTTCATTAGCTTCTGTTGTTGTACTATTTTTTTGCAAGCTTTTATACCAAGAAGATTTCTTGAAATCTTTAGAATCAATCTCAGCATTAATAATATAAAAATCATCTAATTTACTCATGATTGTTTGGGTGATTAATTCTTTCACTTTCTCTGATATCCTACCTCTTGCAACTTTTATTTTGAATAAACTATTATTATTAAAAAGTGAGCCATCGGAAAATATTGGTACTAAGTCGTTAGCTTCGGTTGATGAATTGATACTTATGGTTTCAATGCCAAACTCTTTATTTTTAAAGTATTCTTGGCACAACAAGATTGTATGGTTTGTAACTACAGGCTCGCCACCCATAACTATGATGCAATTTTTATCGTTACTTCTGAGTGTATCAATTTGAGCCTCAGAAATAATTTGATTATTCATCCTATTTTGCAGAGGAAATTTGGGAGGTCATTGTCCTAATAATTTGTGCTTTCATACCCTTAATTAGGTTTTCTTCTTCTTGTTGTTTTGCGACAATATTTTGGTCATTATATGAATATACTCGTCTAGATTTTACTCTAATTTCGGGCCCCCATTCGCCTGATAAAGTCTTAATTCGATATGAAATAAGGTAATTTAATTGGTATTCACGAACTTTCCCAGTTGAACTTAAGGAAAGTATTCTTTTTTCAAACTCATCCGTTACTATTTCAATAGCTTTATCCGCAGATGAATTTTTGATTTTGACTCCTGATTGCTTATATTTCTTTTTTATTAATTTTATGAACCCTGAAGATCCACCAATAATTTGAATTGAATCAAAGGAGTTATCTAGAGCCCCTCTCAATTGAAATCCACATGATGTGATTGAAAGTGTGAGGATTAAGATTAATATATTTTTGAGTGCTGCATTCATAATCTATTTAATTACAATATTAATTAATTTGTTCTTTACGTAAATAATTTTTTTTATCTCAACATTATTGGACATAAATTTTTTAATGCCTTCATTTATGAGGGCCATTTTTTTCACTTCTTCTTCATCTTTATCTGTAGATATTACCATATTTCCTCTAAGCTTCCCGTTGACCTGAATTACAATATTCGACTCATTTTTAATTAATGCAGACTTATCGACTTCTGGCCATTTTTGCTTGTCAATATTGCTCCCAGGGTTTATGTTAAGCCATAACTCTTTTGTAATATGAGGAGCAAAAGGATTAAGTAAAACTAAAATAACATTGATAACGTCTTTCTTCAGTTTATGGCTGATATTTAATTTAGATTGTTTTTTCGTGAATAAATTAAGCAGTTCCATGATCGATGATATTGCAGTATTAAAACTTGTCCTTCTATCAAGATCATCTGTTACTTTTTCAATGGTTGCATTTAGTTTGTATTTTAATTCTTCTTCACTCTTTGAATCAATTAATTTCTTTTGATTCTGCTTGCTGACTTCAGGATTTACAAATTGGTAGGTAATTTTCCATAGTCTTTTTAAGAATCTATGAGCACCCTCGATTCCTGAATCTGACCATTCTAAACTCTGTTCAGCAGGAGCTGCAAACATTATAAATACCCTAGCTGTATCAGCACCATATTTTTTAATTAACTTATTAGGATCTACAGTATTTCCTTTTGATTTTGACATTTTA
>Ga0209709_10001703_pt1 | contig 20015 bp, 32 predicted proteins | sample ArcticOcean_MG_C_2_FD_187435 | JGI IMG/M metagenome (GOLD analysis project Ga0209709, IMG submission 187435) | Marine microbial communities from western Arctic Ocean - ArcticOcean_MG_CB4_136 (SPAdes) (version 2) | ecosystem: Environmental > Aquatic > Marine > Oceanic | place: Arctic Ocean...
ATTACTTCAGCTATTTTTTTTGATGAGCCACCATAGAGTAGACAATAGTAAAATCTTTTCGCAAGGTCTCTGCTTTCTAGCCCTGCAAGTTTTTGTGTTTCTGTGTGTATGTCTCCATTAAGTGCAATTTTAGCATAAGCACCATTGTCAAACTTAGACATGAAATGGCAAAGAGCCATGACTTCTAAAGATGAAACATCAATTCCTACTAATCGTTTACCTTCTGGTACTGTAAATAATTCTCTACATTCTTTACCAAACGGAACAGTTGTACTTGGAATTTGCCCCAAATTTGGAAACGAGTGGCTTGCTCTTTGAGTTACACAAGAATTTGTATTACATGTGCCATGAATTTTACCTTTACGTTCATGTTTTAACCATGCTTGTGTACCTGTTGCTAACTGTGCAATTCTTTTATCTAATAAAAAATGCTCACATAATATCTTAGCTTCAGGGTAATCAAGTTTAGATAATATATTGTCATCTAATTTAGGTTTACCATCAGGAGTAAATTCTTTTGCTTCCCATTTATATTTATCTTTTAATCTCTTGGCAATGTGATGTCTGCTTGATGGATTAAAAATAGTAATACTATCTTTCAATCTCTTGCCTGTTTTAGTAGACCATCTTTCTTCTGTAATAGGTAAGAATATAGTTTGTAATTCTTCTGCTAACTCAATACGTCTGCTGTTTAATTTTGTATATAATTCCTGTGCTTTATTTTTATCAAAAGTAAAACCATATCTCTCTTGTTTAAATATTATTTGTGCTACTTCATGCTCTAACTCCATAGCTTGTGCTGAATAACCTTTTTTATGTATGACGTTGTATAAAGAATGCGTTACTTCCACATCTTGCACACAATAATCTAGCATTTCAGGTGTAAATGTTTTCCAATCAGTATCTATTTGTTCTTTGTACTTACCAATACGATTACCCCATGCTTTTAATGAGTGTCTGCCTATGCAATCTCTTGGAAAGTCTTTTCTTGAAAAGTCAGTTTCTCTGATGTCTGAAAAAAGTAATCTTGTTGCTACGATTGTATCAAAAATTTTACCCTTAAATGTAGCGGAAAATAATTTCTCTAAACAAGGAATATCAAATTTGATAATATTATGACCAATGATTAATTCTGCTTCTTCTAGTTTTTTAACAGCTTCTTTATTGCCTAACTTGTGTATTTCATTTGTATCTATATCTTTTAATACAATGCAATGTGCAGTGTTGCATTCATCAAGAAATCCATTTGTTTCTATATCAAAGACGTATCTCAAAGTGAGACCTTCTTAATCTTTAATACGTTTACTGTAGGTATAGTAGTTACACCTCCCACATCACCTAATGTACCATCAGCATTAAAATTTACATCTGCGGCAACTATATGAACTTCTTTATCTGCTCTAATAAGCCAACCATTTGAAATACAAATAATAACTTTACTGTTTATCGCTTCTTTTAAACTTAACCACTCTGCTGTACCTGAAATATCTTTCCAGTGTAAAGAAACAAATGGTGCGTTTAATATCTTTTTATTTATTGTTGGTAATTTCATAATTAATGTAATGTGTTGAGTTGTACTTCGACATTCCAAGCGGCTTCCTCACCTTTTAATGCCATTGTTGTTAATGTGTCTTGCAACATGTAAGCGGTTTTTAATTTACCCACATGTATGACGACAACTTTGTGTGTTGTTTTGGCTCTTGATACTGCGTCAGTAACTAAGCCTGTCCAAATCAAAGCATCTTTCTTTTGCTTTGCAGTTGGTTGTTTAAAAATCATCTAAGACTTCTGCCTTAACTTCAGTGAGACACCCTGTGTCTAAGTCATACTGTAAAGTACATGCACTGCCTGTTTCACCTGAATAACGATTTTTAAGAATTGTTACTTTAGCTAATTTCTTATCTGACTTAATGTCTCTGCTGACAGAAAGTAACATGTCTGAAAGTTGACCAATACTTGCCGACCCTCTAAGAGCATTCATAGTAACTTCTTTACCGTCTTCGTAGCCTTTATCTCCTTCACTACGTCTAAGGTGAGAAACTAAAATAACTCCTATGCCTGTTTCTTCTACTAATGTTCTTAATTTACTTACAAAATAATCTATAAGTTTTCTTTCATCATTTGTGTGTTCATCTCCTAATGCTGACAACGCCATATGTAAGTGGTCTAATATTACAAAGTCCACGTCACATGATTTAGCCATGTATCTTATTTTAGAGAGCAGGTTATCTGCAACTGTACTGCCAAAGTGATTATACAAATAGAACTTACCACTGCCCACAGTATCGTTAAATGTCTTACGTAATTCTTCTTCACTAATGCCCTCTCTAGTTAAGTGTAATGGTTTTTTTAATTCAACTCCCATAATGCCTAAAGCACTACGCTTGATACTTTCTTCTAATGCAATGTAGCCAACAGAAAACTTTTGCTTAATTAAATCTAAAGCTACATGACGACAGAAAGAACTTTTACCAACACCACTACCTGCGGTGATAGTTACTAACTCTCCTTTTCGTAAACCATGCGTCTTAACATTTAGACATTCAAAAGGGTATTGTGCTGTAACATGTTTTTCTTCTTTCACTACATCATTCCAAATGTCAGTACCTAAAACTATTCCATCAGGTCTGTAAGGTTTAGCGTCCCACATTGCTCGTGTTAGTTCTGCACTACGTCCTGCAATGTGCATTTCGTTAGCATCTTTTAATGGCAGAGTTGCAATCTTGGCTTTATTAGGTGAGAGAAGTTTTGCACATTCTACTGCACTTTTTTTGCCATGTTCGTCTTGGTCAAACATAAAGACGCAACTCTCATATCCTTCCAAGAATTCGAGAGACTTTTGAATATCTTTTTTTGCACCTGCCGCACCTGATTTAATAGATACTACAGGGAAACGATTTTGGTTAAGCATGGACATTGTTAATGCGTCCAATTCACCTTCTGTAATGACTAAAATTTTACCTTTGCCACTCCACAAGTGTTGTCCAAATAATCCTGATTGTTTTGCGTCACCTAACCATTGAAATTCTTTGCTAGGGTATCTTAATTTTTGTGCTACTAAGTTTTTGTCTTTATCATAATAGTTTGCTATTTGACATGGTCTGCCAAACCAAGAGCCTACTTGATAATTAAATTTCTGTGTTGTTGCTAAATCTATTTTTCTTTTTGGTAACGGAGCAATCTCTCCTGTAATAAAATTTGTAACTTTATCTGTCTGTGTTTGTGTAGGTGGTGTCAATGTGTTTCCTTTTGTGTGTTTGTTACATGAAAAACAATAAGAATGAGTATCGTACACAGCGTTTGCGTCACTGCTTCCACAGCTTTCACATGGACTGTGATATAAAAATTCACTTTCAGTTTGGTTCATAATGTAATAATTTGGGTTTTTAATTTTAGAAATTTTGGCATTGTGGCGGAATGGTTACGCAGTGGATTGCAAATCTACCTATCCCAGTTCGATTCTGGGCAATGCCTCCAATAGGTTTGAGGTAACTTCAGTCTCCCTCCATTACCCCATATCAGGGCAGAGCAAGGCTACTATGTGATTTCTCTTGATGCCCATAAACGACAAAGCCCTCAACTATTTCTAGCAAAGGGCTTCATCTACAAACACTATGTCAACAACTCTGAAACATCAAAGTTGGGACACAGAATGGAGTTTGCCACATCTCTGTGACCCACAACGCTGACTGTATACTTCTGTTTCAACTCTTTTACAAGATTTACCAACGAGGTATATTGTTTGAACGTGTAGTTACAGTCAGGTTTATTTTCTATGGACTTGCCTCCTATAAGACAAACACCAATAGAATTTTTGTTAGTAATGTCAGGATTACCTTCAACATGAACTCCTGATAAAAGAATGTCTCTACCTTCTTGAACTGTGCCGTCACGTTTAATAACATAATGGAACGCACAAGAAAATAATCCTTTTTTTCTATGTTCTGTATCTAAATCCTTAACATCTAAATTCTCTTTTGGAGCAGTGTGACTTGCATGTATTATAACGTAAGAAGTTTCTTTTCTTTGATTACTCATATCCACTCCAGTGGTATGTGTTTATCCGCATGTTTAAATCCATACTTATCGCACCACATGGCGTAAGTCGTTGCAGATTTTTTAGATATTCTACTTCTTGAATTACTAAATATAAATCTAATGTCTAATTTTGGGTGTTGCTCTTTTACTAATCTCATCTTCTGTCTATCAGCAGAAGTAAACAAACCTTTTGTTTCTATGAAAATGTCTTTGTCTGTTAAATGAAAGTCAGGGGTGTAAGTATGTGATTTCTCAGGTTTAGTATATTTCAACTTAACCTTTTCATACTCATACTTTACACTATTAGCTTTTAACTCTTGTGAGATTGCTATTTCTAGCCCTGACCTGAAGCCATATTTCAAACCAACTTTATTAAAAGTCTGTGTTTGTTTGTGACTGTACTTCATTTTCAAATGACTTGTCTTCTGGTGCAACGTAACCATCTTCAACTTTATCAAAGCCATGTCCTGCTGAATTTGCATTTCCACCTTCAACTAATTTAGTTATTTGCACTGCTCTTAATCTTAATGAAACTCCTGCACCTGCCATTGCCGTAAAGTACGGTATCAACTCAGCAGATACTTTCATCTCACTCCCAGACCAAATATTAATATCTGTCATGGGCTTACCTTGACTGTCAAAGATTGCAACTTTGTTTGGAATAACTTTTCCATCTTTAGTTATAATTTTTGCTTTAGTTTTGAATTTAAAGATTACATTTCCAGTTGGTTTTCCTTCAATATATTCTTCTTCAAAAGGTAAGTTTGCTTTCTTAACTTCTTTGCCTTTAGATTTCTCTGCACCTAAAGCCATAGCTTTCTTAACTTCTTCATTAATGCTGTTAGTGATTTCTAATCCCTCTTTTGCATTAACAATTAAGTTTGTCTTATAATGTCCTGTCTCATCAAATTTTGTGTCAGGGACATTTAACCAACAAAATTGAGATACACCTACTGGTGTCACAATTTTTGCATAGTTCATTTTACTCATCTTCTTCGTCCTTTGTTATTGGTTCTATTATCTCTCCGTCAATTACTCGTGCCACTAGAACGTCTAATGGTTGGTAATCGGCAGGATAATCTTTGTCGTACTTACGTCTATCCATTCGTATCTCCTGTGTGTTTGTTATTTACTATGATGGGTACTTTATTAAACTATCCGCAAACGGATAGGTTTAGGCAAAGAAAAACTTAGCTTTTTCTAGTAAACTAATATCCAATGAACCCTTTTCAGGCACATCAGGTAGAGTTTTCCTTAACTTCTCAGGTAATTGTTTTTCAACATCATCTTTAAAGTCTTGCAGTACGTCATGTTTAGTAAAGATATTCATAAAAGCCTTTCTTATGCTTATGTTAAGTTTATCAATGTCACACGCATTCGTAGCGTAACTATCATGCACATTACAAAAGTTTTCTATTCCTGCTTCTTTTGCAATATTTACAGTTTCAACCATACAAGCACTGTCGATTGAGTGAACAAGGTTTGGTGCTACCGCATTACGCATTCTAAGTTTATCTGTTAAGTCAGTCTCAGTATTAATACGAGGTTTGATAACTTCTCCCATCAACATTGCTTTAACTCTTTTAGATTTCATTTCAGGATAACTTTGAAATACAGGAAATCCAACAGGTGTAACCCAAGTGATTGGCAGTTGTTCTTTAGACACAATTTTAGCTATGTCTTGAAGATACTTCATACCACTTCTAGCAGACGTTAAATTGTCTCCTATACTGTCCCAAATAACACTAGATAGATAACTTGCAGGTTTGAACATGTCATTTTCAAATGGGTGCATTTCTCCTTTATCTTTTCTTTTAGTTAAATCTTCCACCACAAAATCTGTGCAAGAAAATCTAGTAGAGCCATAACAGATAGTCATAATACTTCTTTTAGTAGTAGTACGTTTAACTCCATAGTCTAACCATGCTTGTGCATAAGGCTTACCTTCGGCTACATCTAATTTAAGTTTTTTATTAACTGTGTTTGCTACTAATTGGTAGATGTCTTGTGGTTTTTCTACTGGCAATAAATTAACCATCTCTCCTGCTTTAGCGTCTTTTAACATTAAAGAATAAATTTGAAGACCATTACAAGAGCCATCAACATTAATAGGTATATAAGAAATAAAGCCTTCACCTTCTTTAAGGTATCTAGCCCATTCATCACAAAATGCTAAAAATTGAAAAGCATTCCCTGCGTCTTCCCATTGTCTATTAGTTAATGGGTCTTCCGCACAAGCTACAATCATAGCTTCATTATCTTTAGTCCACTTTTCTCTAGCTTCAAATGTTATCTTATCTTCTCCATACATATTAGCACCATGCACAGCTAACCAAAAGATACCTCTATTCTCTGTAGTGATAGGCTTACCTTTAGCAAAATTTAATAATGCTTTAGCACCATTGATAGATTGATAATTAAGAAACGCAGGAACACAATAGGCTCTTCCTCTAAAGTCTAATTGTATTGGAAAGAATAAAGTAGCAAAGTTTTTAAACTTATCTGCTAACCAAATTATTTTTGCAAACAATAACCTTTTAGAAAACATACGGTTATTCTCTGTGTGAATAATTACAGCTTCCTTCTTCCATGATTTTCTACTGATGTCATTAGTATCAATATCATGTGGTTTATTGGGTATCTCTTTGTTCTTAGTTGAGGGCATTCCCCCCATAGACATTCCTCTATCCCACGCTTGTTTCATCACATCTAAGATAAAATGATTAATTTTATAAGCTGTGGATTGCATAGCATTAACCGCATTATAAACCTGTGGCATTTCAAAGTTTTGCAACTCCTTTTGGAACAGTTTTTTGCCTAAACCATGTTGTTTAACAAGGTTTAATTCAGGTAGTTCCTTAGTCCAATAACCGCCTCCTACAGTGCTGTCCCACGACTTACAGGGCATTACAGTGGGCATATACTCAGGGTTTAGGAGTTCATTAAAGGTATTTCTCTCTTTAATCCAATCTCTAGTTTTTTGTGTCTGTTTGATAACTTTAGTCTTTTTATGCTTAACAGTTTCAGTCTTAATTTCAATCATACCTGTGGCATATATCATTAGTTCAATCAAACGTAGTCCAACGTGTAATTTCTCTGGTGTAGTCCATTCTTCCCATTTCATTACTTCGTCTCGTTTAGCACTCTCTTTTAGTTTTCTTCTTTTATAAGTATAGTTCCAACTTCTTCTATCTAAATCTTGACGTACTGTTTGGTATAACTCTGGGTTTAATAGCTTGAAATTTTTCAGTGCTATTTCAGTTTCTACTTTACCACCTAATGTTATGCAGGTAGCAGTTAACGGTCTATTTTGGGTGATTGTATTTATGATTGATTTGGCTGTGATAAGTGCCAGAATTTCTGGTTCAACTTCACAAATTTTAATGAATGCTAAAGGTGGCTTTTTAACAATATTTTTTGAGGTGTCTTCTATCCATTGGGCTATCTCCATAGCTAAAGGTCTAATGGTATTAGCAACCATTACTTTACCATAAGAGGTAACACTTTCTTCTTCTCGGATTATATGAGATTGTAACCTAGTGTTAGTCCTATGGACACCGGAGGCAGACATATCTTTTTCGTTGGCTTGTTGGTCTTTGAACGTAGGTAGGGCTTCTATTAATTTAGACATATTTATAACTCCTGTTTATGTGTGTTATGTTTTTGGGATTGGGTATCTATAAAGGGTACTTTTATAATTATGTAACCGTAGGATTGGTGTACAATTTAGGGTTCGTCCTTTGGCACATTTTTTGAACAGTGCTAAAGAATAGTTGAGTGTTTACGTATCTTATTGACGATAATACATGCAGTGACGGATTAATTACAGAGGATTGCAAATCCCATTGTATCAATCCGTAGCAGAATACGTCTATTCTACTATCTTTACTGTGTAACACTAAACAACTATCCTTTAACATTTATTATTCCTCTATCGGTTAAGTATTTTTGTTAATCGAATTAAGAACATTTACTGCACCCATCAAATTATTTGGTATCAAATGGGCATATCTTTTTATCATCTTCCACGACTTGTGACCTAGCATTGCTCCTATCATGTGAAGTTCAACTTTACCTGATTGAGCCAAACGAGTTGCACAAGTGTGTCTTAAACAATGAATAACAAACTCTTTGTCTTCAGTAAGGTTCATTGCTTTTCTCAGTCTTCTCCAAGTATTCTCACAAGTCCAATACTTCAACTGTGAAAACACTAGGTCGTTTCTCTCCGCTTTAGTTAACAACTTATCAACGATTGCTTTAGCACGATATGTTAATGGTATTCCTCTAGCTTCACCATTCTTAGTGAGACTAGCAGGTAAGTTAACAACAGAGTGTCCGTTGTTATTGTGTACCATCAACTTCTTAATAGATAGTGCTTCCCCCAAACGCATTCCAGTATCAATTAAAAATAAAAAGAACTCTAAATAATTAACCATATTCCATTCAGTTAATAATTTAATAATTTCCTTTTCTTCTGGAGGTTCAAGGTATCGTTGTCTTCCATTGTTTTCGCTTTGCCATTCAATATGAGGCATTCTATCTAAATGATAAATAGATTGTCTTTGATTGGCATAACGTAACATCTTAGAGATTGAGGACATGTAACGATTTATAGTAGCAGGAGCATAATTCCTGTCTTCTAAAGTATCCACGAGTTGTGCTATGTGGGTATCGTTAACTTCAGTCACAAGCATTCCACGACCAAGCATTTCAATTACTTTTTCGCCTCGCTTAGACTGCATTTTTTCCCAACCTTTGTCTGTTAACTTGCGGTGTATCTCCGATAGCAACTTTGCATTCTTTTGTTGCAACATATTTACCTCCGCTTGTTGTCATTGTTATCTGACCATTTCAGAAAGAGTGTTAAACACCCTTCTGCCTTTTGCAGTTAAACGTACAAGTTTTCTTCTACGTTCTTCTGGGTCTTCAAAAGATTGTAATAAACCTATTCCAATTCCTTTTCCAGTCTTGTCACCTAATTTGTAACAATTCCTAGAAATAGTTGATTGGGCTAGGTCTAAGTTCTCAGATATGGATTGCATACTAATTCCGTCTGCACCTCCATAGTGACAAACATAAAAGAAAACCGCTATACTCTGGCTTTCCATATGAGGGTCAAACTTACGCATTTCTTCTATTATCTTCAGCAGGTTTAAGGTCTGCATTTTCTCACCTTTCCTTTGTTGTGGTTAGTGTCTTTTTCAGAGTTTAGTCACTGACAAACTCCCACTATCCTGACTTGTATAGTGGATATTAAGATAAATACAATCTGTATTTACCTAAATCTATCACAATTTCATGCTTATCTTTAGTCACTTTGAAAGGACTGTAACGGCTATATTTTTCTATATATAACTTAAATAAAATAAAATTTATATTCAAATTCATTCCTTTCTTTTTGCTTTTTGCAAAATACACCGTCTAGTCCTTAGACGGCATTTCATGGATTAACCAATCGTCAGTTTTGCTTTTTTTAGTGAGGATTGAAAAAAACTCACCGTCTAGTCCTTTGGTTGGTTTTTTAGATTTCTTACCGAAGATACCTTCCCAATTCTCTTTGTATTTCTCTGAGGGAAGGTGAACACCGTCTCGTATTTTATATGATTTAAACCCTGACATATTCGTGACCGTTCCAAGTTCCTAGCCCTTCGTTAGGCTGTTTGTCATCACTGCTTTTGTGACCTTCCCAACTATTAATAATTTCAAAATGGTCTCTTTCCATTATTTCGTCATTACTAAAATTGCCTTCTTCTACTTTTTTTCTAGCTTCAGCTTCAGTTTTTGCTTTAACTTCCACTTGTGATGTAACTTCTTCTGTGAACTCAAATGTATAAGTTTTCATAGTGTTTTCCTTCTGTTGTGGTTAATTGAAATAAACTCGCCGTCTAGTCCTGAACTCACCGTCTAGTCATAAGCACAAGTGCGTATAAATAAACTCGCCGTCTAGTCATTTAAGAAAGTTTTTAGTATTGGTGAACGCTACCTAGTGAATAGATAGCGTTCTCTGTGTGTGTGGTGGTTTTTTAATTATTCATTGTTTGCCCTTCCGTTTGATTGATAAAAAAATACACCGTCCAGTCATAAGACCAAACGGTGTACGCTGTGTATGCTTTGTTAGTTTTTAACTAGCTTTTTTTAATGGTGTATAAAATTGAATTTTCTTAATACCTTTAAAATCTTTGTAAGGCTCAACTTTAAATTGACCGTAGCAGGATTTAAAAACGTCTTTTAGATATAAAGCCCAGTCAGTCGCAGGAGTTTTTTTCTTAATTTTAACAACTCCGTCAATTACTGAGTAGCTTTTGCATTTAAAAGATTTAAAGCCATGCGTTAGCGGTACGCTGTAGCTGTCTCTCATTATGAAATCCAACCTTCAGCAATAGCAGAATGAAACAATTTTAATTTCTCCGCTTTGGTTGCTTTCTGGTAGTCCTCAAAGTGTCTTTTTTTCTCGGTCTCGTCTTTATACTTTGAGAGTGTTTCGGCTCTCTGTATAGCTTGAACACATCTAGCAATCTGCATGTGTGGTACTCCTTCTGTTTGTGTGTTTGTGTTTGTATGACTTTATATAAAAAGTCTCTAAGCCTACTCAGTGAATAGGCTTAAAGTCTGTTTATTTTTGTAATTGTAATAATTCACTTTTAGTAAACATTTTTTTTAATTCGTCTATTCTATTGGGTGTCAATTCCATTTGATTGGTGGAGTTACCCTCGCCATCAAATATTTTTATACTGAAACCGTATTTAGTTGTTTTAAGTTTTTCAAACTGTCCCTGTAAATAGTCAGCACTGTTTTTAAAACCTAAGTCATCTTGATTAGACATTTAGAACTCCATTTGTTTGTTTGTGTGTGACTTTATAAAAAAAGTCTCAAAGCCTACTTAATAAATAGGCTTCAAGTCTGTTTTTAATTTAAGATATTCAAAGGGTCATATTTAACAATTAATCTGACTTGCTTTTCATAATCTCTCTTAGCAGTAAAAATTAAATGAAAATTATATAACAACCTTCTGATTGATAATTTAAGCATACGCCCCCCATTCAGTAACATCTTTTTTTTTACAATCATTCTCCACTACGCAATGAATTTCTAAAAAATCCAAACCTTTTAGACCTTTTGAAATCCACCCTTTTTTTAGCATTACATTACTAGCCGATTGTATAAATTGGTCTCCATAACCATATTGAAATGGTGCTAAAATCAATTCATTGTTAGCAGTGTTTAATACTTGTGCGGAGTGGTATGTGTTGCCGTTTGCTTTGTCTCTCCATTTTTTAGCATGGATTATATATTTAATCATTAAGACCTCCAAGTGTTTGGATTGTCATTCGTAGTCTCATAAGAAATATTATCACTGTTTAAATCTTCAAGTTTATATAAACCGCAATCAATCTTTTTTAATGTTTCTTTTTTAGTCTCATTTAGAAACTCATTACGATACTTACTAGTCGTTGTTGAGTAATCCCAAAATTTACTATCAAGAAATGTTCCGTCAAAATTAACTTTACAAATTATTGAATTATAACTTTGAAAAAACGTGTTTCCTAAGTCGTCATCAATAACAAATTGATTGGCTATCTTGTTACCCTTTCGGCTTGTCATGTTTTTTACTTTCATAGTTTACTCCATGTGTTTGTTTGTTTCGGACTGAAATTCTATGTCCTCGTCAGTGACGTATTCAACGCCATACAAACAAGCTGTCCGTAACATCACACAAAGTGACCGCTTACAGCTTCGGAGGACTTTCCACACACCTTTTAGACAACTAGCCCAGATATGGAAAAACTCGAAATTCTCCTGCCTGTGTGTGGCTCTAAGTTTTTGTATGTAGATAAAAACCAGTAAAAATAATTAACTATTTATCTATATAGCTATGATAGTACGGATTACAAGAACTAAATTAATAATAATTAATAATAATTTAAAGAAAGTTAAATAAGCCTTATTTTATGCTATTTATGGGATAATATAGGATATTATATTAATATATAGGATTATCCCATACAGAATTGCTGTAGATGTACGGATAGTTGACTACTGTTATTGTTTGTCTTTGGTGTGTCTTCTATGGAGGTATTACTAATGTAGTAATAACAATGAATGCTTATGAGGTGGGCTTGTGGTGTGCGTGTGGTTACTTTAAGAGATACCCAGAGAGATACCCAGAGAGATACCCAGAGAGATACCCAGAGAGATACCCAGAGAGATACACAGTGGTTTTCTTTTTGTTTTCTCTATGATGGGAACTTTTATAATTATAATTACAATGACCTTGTGTGTGCGTTCAGTCTTTGGTGTGGCTGTGCGTGGCTGTGTGTGGCTCTATGTGTGGGCTGTGCGTGTGTCTGTGCGTGATACTTAAAGAATGCCTGTGCGTTGGCCTGTGCGTGATACTTAAAGAATGCCTGTGCGTTGGCCTGTGCGTTGGCCTGTGCGTTGGCCTGTGCGTTGGCCTGTGCGTTGGCCTGTGCGTTGGCCTGTGCATTCTCTCTTACTACCGGAAACCAGTTCAAGTAAAAAAACAGACTAGCAGAAGCATACGCATAAATTAAAAGAATACGCCCACACCACGCATAAACAAAGGATATACTATCCTATGCTGTGAAAAAATCCGCTTAGCGTCTATCTTTTTGGCTTTCTGTGGTGTTTTTTGTGTGGTCTATGGGGGAAACTCATCTTCTCGTAGAGACGAATACCCTTTCATATTTTTTCTTCAAACAAATCGCTATTTCAAACTTACCCTGCTCTCGGCATCTCTTAATGATACTCTTTAGTCTAAACACAAAGGCAGTTTTCCTATCCAACTAGAGACTTCCCATACGTTCACTCATACGCATAGCCCTCTTTGGTGTCTGCGTTGCCCATCTACTGTCTAACATTTCCTCACTAGCAACCTTATAGTCACTCTCTTGGAGTGCTTTAAGCATACCTTTGAACTTGGAAACACCATAACTACCCATCTGATAACACATCTCAACTACTATATTTCTAGCATTATCATTTATGTTGGGACATAATATTAATAATTCATCTGCACCACTTACTGCTTTAGCAAAGTCTCTCTCAAATAACTTAGTCCACCCTGCCATGTCTGTAGGTGCATCTTCACCTTCTAACATTTTGTGACCATAGCCACCTGTAGAAAATCCTAGAGTGTCTTTGTAGACTTCCATTCTGAAGCCTTCTTCTTTTTTAATCTCAGCTTTAGTTTGTTCTATATCCATCTTTCCTTCTTCTGTTGTCTTCCAGTTGTATGTTCCATAAAATGTTCTAAATCTTTACTTAACAAGTCATCTTTGTGTTGACTGTAAGATAACTGTTGGTCTCTATCTAATCGTGTTACCCAATAGTTTGCACAGATAGCTAATGCGTCTATGGCATCATCATGTCTTAGTGAACCTCTATCTCTAGTTAACCTTGTCATCTGTCTAAACAACTGATGGTCAGGTTCATTCTTGAAATCTTCATTAATTAATAAATCATCTATGACTAATCTGTGACTATTCATTAAAGGCTCTAAGGTATCTATGATACGTTTCTCCTTTTGGATATTGTGTCTAACTTCCTCTATCTCACAGGGGTGTATCTTAGCCATGATAGGTTTAAGTAATTGTGTAGCCATACCATCACCAAAGTTACTCTCGATAACCACATAGTTGACGTTATGTTTTCTAGCAATGTGTGATAGTTGAGACATAGTATTGTCTGAATATCCACCTTCTAGTGAACCCACAGCAGTTAAATATAATACTCCATGAAGCATTTTTAATACTGCATAAGCTGTCTTGTCTTCCCCTCTACCTGATGGGTCAATAGACATACACGTGCCTTCAAATTTTGTAAATTCCTCAGACATATACATAGGGGCTACAAAGTAATCTCCTTTAAGTCCTACGTTAGGTATATCTGGGTCTATAGCTTTTATTTGTTCTGGTGATGAAGCCCACTGTATTTTAGCAGGTGCTTCTGTCCAAGTTGAACAACCTGAAGCTACTATTAAATCATTTAGTTTAAGAGGGTATCTATTTGCATCAGACAAACTTGTATCTAACATAAATTGTAAGTTAAAGCCTGAACGACCATAAGAAGATAATCTTTCCATTAAATCTACTCCATCAAATCTTTGTGGGTCTGTGGGGTCTCCTTCTTTACCTACAATGATGTCAGCAAGTTTATCTCCGTAACCTACTGCTTGTGTTTTAGTAGGTACTAATGCTGTCCATATCTTTGTCTTAAATCCTCTTTCTTCTAAAGTATTATATAATGACATCTCATTTTGAGGTGTACCTAGAAATATAATTCTTCCTACATCTGGTTTAATAATTGCATCAAATTCTTTTACAGTTTCACTTAATCTATCTCTCATAAGTTGCGTTTGGGAGTTATTGGCACTCTCAACGTCATCAGCAATAATTAAATCTGCTCTACTACCTGTCATCTGTCCTGAGATACCCATAGATTTAACTGAGGGTGCATGTGATGCAAACGCAGGGGCTACATCAAAACTTATCTTTGAATGTCTCTGGTTATCTCTAGGTATTAGATGAGATAATAAAGGCATCTCTCCAATTAGTCTCTGTGTAAATGTACTGAAATCATCAGCCCTACTTTTAGAGGCAGAGACAACTAAAATGTTTCTCTGTGGATTTAATAATAATTGGTGTACGACAAACGCAGACGTAATCCAAGATTTACCTACACCTCTGAATGCTTCAATAACTAATCTCTTATGAGGAGTTTGTAAGTAATCTGCTATATCATACTGTATTGGTGTTGGTTCAGGTAAGTTTAAATGCTTCCAACATAAAAATAAAAAGTTTTTAAAGTTCTTTAATCTTGCGTCCATTATTTATCCTTGAATTTTTTAATACTATCTTTTAAATCTTTACTAAAAGAAGCTAAAGGGTCAGTTGTTCTCTCTTTAGTCTGTCGTCTTGCTTCTTTATAAGAAGCGGCTAATTCATCATTTTCTTTTTGACCAAATAACTTTTCTTTTTTATTGTCCATCTGTATCAAACGGTATGTCATCAAGAATGTTGTCTTCCTTCTTAGTCAAAGGTTCTGTGCTGTAAGTTTTACAAACTTCTAAACACACTTTCATTTCTGATGCTGTTAGTTCTTCACCTGATTTTAATTTGTTATATGCGTGAGTTACTAATAACTCTGGTAACTCTTTTACAATGTCTTCTAGTTTAACATCTGGCATTATTTACCTTGACTGTTGTATTTTTTGAAACTTCTCTTCTCGTCTTTGTTTAATTTCTTTTTGTGCCGCCCAATGCTTTTCTTCGTAATTTTCTGATAATCACTTGTCGTCTGTTTCTTTGCCATTGTTTTTGATATCCTGAAAAAGCCCAATCAATATATTTATTGAAGAGCCACTTAAATGGGTTCATAGGGAAACCTCTGGTTAATGTTTATTAATAGGTAATAGTAGCAGTAATTAAAGTTAGCCAAAAAATGACTAAAAGTCCGTAAACTACTGATTTTATTATATTATTCACGATTACACTTGTTCAACTTCTTGACATATAAATTTAGTTGCTACTTTGTTATCGTTAACAAATTTATCTTCTTGTGACATCACTAATTGCCTAGATATTTCTAATGCCGCAATGGTACATGCTTTCCATGAATTGTATTGTTGTTTTATTTCTTTTGGAGGTAAGCATTCATTATTAATAAAAGAACATAAAAATATTATTAATGTAAATTTCATTTCTTTTTTCTATTTTTACATTTACATCTGGGTGCAAATAGATTGCCTATCCATGCAAAAGTATTATCTATTCTTCCAAAGAAACTTAATAAAATTTTATCAATCATTATTCTAATATTAATTTCTTAATTGATTTTTCGCCTAAATAAATTTCTGTTTCTGCTTTAGATTTAATACATTGATACTGTACGTTAGCATTATAAACCCTACTAGCCACTCTTTTTCCTTTAAGACATTCACTCATTGATGGTTGTATTCTGTGTTCTTTGATTTCGTTATTAACTATCATCAACAAAGCTACTACTACTTCAATCATGGCTACTATTACCGTTACTTCTTACTTTATCTTTAAGTATTTCAATTTGTGCTAAAATTTTATCTACATCTTTTTGTAGTCTATTTATATTAACTGCGTTGTGTCGGCTTTCTTTAATTTCTAATTGAATGTACTCAACATCTCCCAATAAACTTTCAATTAATAAAAATTGTTCACTGTCAGCAGGTAAACTACCAAGTTCTCCTCTCGGCCACTTAATAGAAAACTCAACTGCTTTATCTAAATCTTTTTTAATTAATGTACTATCAGTTTCTAAAAGATTAATTCTTTCTATAACTCCGAAGTAAGCCCACACACCTACTGCAACAGAACACACTATGCCTATTAAATTTTTAAGTGGCATGTCTACTGATGTATTTGAATTTACTTTCATTTCTTTTTCATCTTGTTCATTGTAGTTACACCGAAAGATGCACCAACGATTGTCAATATGATGTACCAGAACATAGGGTCAGCAAATGCTAAAATCTCCCACCCTCTTTGCATTGTGTCTTGAGTGTATGGAATGAAATGGAATGCCATAAGGCATGTGAAAAAAACAACTAACCACTCATCTTTCCACGAATGTTCTTGTTGTTTAATTTGTTCTATTGAAATTTGTGAAGCCGCATCTAATTCTTTTTCTCTAATGATTTTATCTTTTTGTAGTTTGTGAGTTATTGCTCCGAATGTTTTTTCTGCTATAATTCTTGTAAGTGGATTTTTAAGTAACGCAAACCACATGTTACACTAAAAACAATCCGATAGACCAAATTGCAAATAAAGCAAAAGCAAATTTATTAGTATTATTCCAATAAATTTCTGCTTTGTCTTTCCAAGTTTTTAATGTGTATCCATATATTATCATATTGTTTCCCCTTTATTATTTTAAAAAATTATAAGTGCCTGTAACGATACTACCAATGATTAACAATACCCATAATGCACCTTTTCCTTTATTGATGTCTGCTCTTAAACCTTTAGTTTCACTTCGAAGTTCTCTTATCTCTTTAACTAAAAAGTCAATTTTTACTTCAGTAGATGATTTTCTAGGCATTAGATTGTATCTTGAAGTTGCTTCATGCGTTCAGCACAAAGTTTTTCATGTGAAGAAAGTCTGACCCCAGTTGCTTGTTCAGCAAACTGCTTACTTATCAGAACTTTTTTTCTAGGCATTTAATTAATAATTAAGACCTATTCCATAGATGTGAGCTTCTTTTGAAGCTGATTGATTTGCATAAACAACTTTCCAACGAACATCACTTCCACTTGTGCAAGTTGTCTTACCAAGTTTAATCATTTTAATTCCTGTTGAGAAAGTTCCTGCATCTGCGTATGAAGTCGCTTCTGTCCAAGCAGAATTATTAGCTGTGAAATAAACTTTTACATCTGTACCTAAAGTATTTGTTCCTGCATTATTTTTTAGAAGCATTACTCCTGAAACATCTGTAACTGCACTTGTTGGAACATTAGTAGTTCCTAAAGCTGTTCCTGTTGCAGGAATTGAAGCAACAGTTGTTACTGCATATCCTTTATCTGCATCTGCTACACTTGCCATAGTAGTTGAATACCAATTACTTGTTGATGAACCACCACTACCACCTGCAAATATAAATCTTCCTGTTTCTGGTACATTACTATAAGTCGTATAATTACTGCCAAAAGTAGTAAATGCTGTATTAGTTGGGCATTTAATTGTAATTGTATTTGCAGTTCTGTCATACTCAACTAGCCAACCATAACTATTTTGTGCATAAGCATAACATCTTTGCATATGAATTGAACCAGAAGCACAATTTATTTGTTGATGTCCAAATGATGCGTTTTCATAATTGTCAGTAGCACCATCTGTACCAATAGTTGTTCCGTAAGCCGAAGTAATCGTACTTGTTTTCCATTCAGTAGGTTCAAGTGTATAATCACTACTACCAGAACTAGCATCTTTTTGTCTAAATACTCTACCATCTACTGTATCGGTAGCTGTATCTGCACCTGACGCAACCGAAGTATCTGTTGTAACAATAGTATTCCAAGTTTGATAATTTTCATAAGTCTGAGCTCCATTAGTCTTATCAACTATAAATATTTTTATTTTCCAATCTGTAGCTAAATCATAAATCCAATTAGCATAATAAGATGGATAATCTAACTGTCCACCTGAACCTAATGCTCTTGAAATACTGTCATTAGTAATTGCATTAGTCCAGCCACCTGTGTGTTGTGTTACAACCGACCTAGTTTTAGATAATGTTTGGTCATAATCTGTTGCTGTAGATGTAGAATAAGCACTTATATATTCACTCGCATTTCTAGCAACTGTTGTTGAACCTGCTAAATTAAAATCGGCATCTGCTTCAAATTTTGTAATAGCAGAATTAGTTAAATTAAATTTTGTAGAATTTTCATTAACTGCTTGTTTAAGCCCAAGAGTTAAAATATCTTGTCTTACTGGTGTTAAATCTGTTGCTGTAACGTGTTGTGTAACTGCTGATGCAGGTACTCTAGCATCTGCAATACTACCAGTTAATTTTGTTGCTGATAAATCTGCAATTCTTGCATCAGATAAAGTACCTGAAGTTAATTTGTCTGTAGATAAATTAGGTATTCTAGCATCTGCAAAAGCACCTGTTGTAACTTTTGCTGTATCTAAATTTGGTATCTCATTGGCATCTAAAGTTATTAAACTGTTAGGTACTCCAGTTGATATTATATTTGCTAAGTCTCTTGCTTTTGTCATTAATGTAATTTCCTGTTATTTGTTGTGAATTTTGTAGGCTAGATATTTCTACCTAGCCTTTAAGTATTATTCTGGTTTATAACCAGTCATCGCTGTAGCTTCTGCTTGTGTTAAGCCCAAGTCTAATAGCTTTTGATTGCCATTAGTTTTGTCAGTAGCTTTTTGTGCTACTGCTGTATCTTCTACTGCTTGAAGTTCAATTATCTTTGCTTCAATGTCAGCTTTAGCAATCGGTGTAGTTCCTTCAGTCCAAGTTATTCTATCTATATCGTCTTTTGGTATGACAACCATAGCACTTGGATTAAGTGCGTGTATTGCTTCAATTGTTCCTATTATCATTATATTTTCTCCTTATTATTTATTATGCGTATTCTTGAACCCACATAGTGCTTAAACCTGTGTTGTTATATCCTGCCGCATTTGTATTTGCGTGTTCAGCATCATATCCAAAGTAACAAGTATTAGTTGCTGAGTGAGAACCTTGTTGTAAAGTATAAGTAATAGCACTTGCAGTTGCAGGAGCATCAAATATTTGCATGGTAGCTCCTTTTTCATAACCTACTGCGTGTTTAGCATTATTAAATGTTCCTCTAAATCTACTTCCATCTGCATCACCAACTATATCAGTTGTTGCACCACCACTAATTGCTCTTTCTACAAGAAAGTAACCACCCATACCACCACTAGTCGCAGTTATATTAACGTGTGAAAAACTAGCACCAATTATAAATTTAGATGATGAACTATCTGGTGTCACTACAATGTTAAATGCAACTGTTCCATCAGTAATAGCTGTACCTGTGTTAGCACAAGTTTGTGACCACGCATCAGTAGACTGTTTATAATGTATTGATTTAATTACACCACTAGCAGGAGCTATCCAAGATGGTGTACCCCCTGAAGTCATTTGTAAATTCATTGTAGAAGCAGGTTTAGCTAATCTTTGTAAACCACTTCCATCTCTGTAAAGTAAATCGCCTTGTGTTGTTATTGTTGTTCCTACGTCAGTACCATTTGTACCATTTGTACCATTCGTTCCTGTCTGAGCCATTACTGACCAATAAGTTGCGTTTGATACTGCGTTGCCTGTTGATGCTAAAATACAAACATAACTAGAACCACCAGATGAAACTACATCATCTACTGTGTAAGCTGTGCCACCTGCGTATGCACCTCTCCAGTTAAATTTAATAGCACCTAGATTG
>Ga0209709_10001704_pt1 | contig 20006 bp, 27 predicted proteins | sample ArcticOcean_MG_C_2_FD_187435 | JGI IMG/M metagenome (GOLD analysis project Ga0209709, IMG submission 187435) | Marine microbial communities from western Arctic Ocean - ArcticOcean_MG_CB4_136 (SPAdes) (version 2) | ecosystem: Environmental > Aquatic > Marine > Oceanic | place: Arctic Ocean...
CAAGATTACACGGACAATGGAAAACGGATGGTTTATTTTGGATGTCAGAAAGATTTGATGCAAAAGGCAGAACATATAGCAAAGAACCGTTGTTAATTAATTAAAGTAAAAACAACCAAAAACAAGTAATAATACAAATATACCCGGCTCGGGAAGAGCAACAACCAAATGTTAATTTAAAACCAAAACCAATGACATTTTATTACCAGACTAGTTCGTGGAGTAGTCAACCACAAATTACACAAGAAACCTTAGACCTTTGGAAGCACGTTGCTGATAAGTCAAATTGGCGTATTGTGCAATTACCAAACGGTTTCTATCAAACCGAACACCAAGATCAAAAAGAAAAAGATACTTGGCACGACGTCACAAGGCGTGAAACTTTAGAAGGAGCAGAACAAGCAATTGATGCGTCAGTTGCTCACTATGTAAAAAAACTAGAGTTCGCTAATGGACCTAAGGTCGTGAAAACCTTTAAGTAAAATTAATCAAATTAAATCTAATCAAATTATGTCAAATGCAATTGTCAAAAATCTTAACTTCGGTGACGAAGCTAGGAAAAATGTATTTAAAGGTATAACTAAACTTACACAAGCTGTTAGCTCCACTTTAGGAGCTAGCGGTAAGTGTGTAATGCTAGAAGATGCTACAGGAAAACCAGTCATTACAAAAGACGGTGTTACAGTAGCAGATTCAATTGTACTAAGAGATCCAGTAGAAAACATGGGCGCTACACTTATAAAGGAAGCGGCTCGTAAAACAGTAAAAGAAGCAGGTGATGGTACAACCACCGCTACAATATTAGCACATGCTATTTTAGAAGAAGCTTACAAAGTTTCTGATAAAACTAACTCCAGAGAACTTAAAAATGGAATTAATAAAGCTGTGCAAGAAGTTGTTGAATATTTAGAATCTATATCAGTCCCTGTTAAAGGAAATATGATTGATCAAATAGCTACAATATCAACAAACAATGATAAAGAATTAGGAGAAATAATTGCTAATGCTTTTAGATCCGTAGATAACACAGGAGTTGTTATGATGGAAGTTTCTGCTTCAGGTAAAACTGAAATAGAAGTTGTTGAAGGAGTTCAATACGATAAAGGCTTAACAAATTCTCATTTTGTAACTAACAAGCAAAATAAAACTGCTGAGTTAGAAAACCCATTAGTATTATTGGTTGAATCACCTATTGAAACAATAAGGCAAATTCAATCAGTGCTAGAGTATGTAATAAAAAACAACAAACCTTTGCTTATTATAGGCGATTTAGAACAAGGTGTTTTATCAGCTTTAGCTATGAATAAAATGAAAGGTAACGTTAAGATTAATGTTATCGAAGCTCCAACGTATGGTATTAATAAAAAACAAACATTAGATGATTTGTCATTATTAACTGGAGCTACTATTGTAAATGAAGACTTAGGTGATGATATGGATTTAATCCAAATAGAGTACCTAGGAACATGCTTAAAGAGCGTAACTTCACATTCTGATACAATTATACAAGTAAAAGAAACTTCACCAGAGATTGAGGTTATTATACAAGGTATTAAAGATAAGTTACAAGAAGATAATCCTTCACATGAAGTAATTAAACTAGAAAAAAGACTAGCTATGCTAGCAGCTAAAATAGCTATAGTAAAAGTAGGTGCTAACTCTGAAATTGAATTAAAAGAAAAAAGCGACAGAGTTGAAGATGCAATTTGTGCAACTAAAGCTGCTATTAAAGAAGGTATAGTCCCTGGTGGTGGAATTGCTTTAGTAAATGCATCAACTAGATTAAACAAAATTGAATTAGGTAGTAAAGTTCTTTCTGAGGCTATACTATCACCGTTCAAAACAATACTAAGTAACGCAGGTTTGAGCTATGACACTCCAACTGAAGTTGCAAAAGGTATTGATGTAGTTACAGGGAATATGGTAAATATGATTGAAGCTGGGATCATCGATCCATTGTTAGTTACAAAAAGCGCATTGCAAAACGCTGCTTCAGTAGCGACAACAATATTATCAACCGATTGTGTAATCAATAATTTAAGAATAGATGAAGGCAATAGGTAGAAATTTAATCATAGAAAAAACAAAAGAAGGAACCACCAAAACTAAAGGTGGTTTGCTTCTCGCAGAAACTCACAGAGATGATATTAGATACATAGAAGCTAATGTTATATCAATAGGCGAAGAGATAACAGGAATAAACGAAGGATCAAGAATATTTTTTGATAGACATGCTGGTCATAAAATAGAAATAGACAAACAAACTTATCATATTATAAAAGTTCAAGATGTAGTTGTTGTTTTATGAAAATAACAGCTAGTGACATTAAAGAGTTAAATATTTTAAAGCACTATAGAATAATTAGAAAATGGGCTTGCAAAAACAATAACTTAACTGATGCGGATTTAGAAGTTTTAATATATCTTGATTGTATGGATCTTTTTAGTAAATATGATTTTGAACAAGGTGTTTATTCTTATAGTTGGGATAATAGAAGGTGGAGTAGATTATTAAAAGATGGTTGGATAGTTGTATGGAGACATAGAAACAGAACAACACAAAAGTATAACATATACAAAGTATCGTTTAAGTGTAAGCAACTTATAATGAGAATGTATAGAATAATGCTAGGTGAAGATGATATACCAACAAGTGCTAGAAGAAATAAATTAATAGCTGGAGATACATATACAGATAAAGTAATGACAAAAGCTATATATAACGTAAATAAAGACAAACAAAGATGAGCGATAGTCCATTAAATCTTTTCGGAAGTAGAAGAAGAGGTAATCAAACTAGAAAACTAGCTGCAATGAACCCAGCGCAAAAAGCAGCATATCAAGCAAAGCAACAAGCGGCAATTTCAAAATATCTACCAGGTGGTATGGGTAGTATAGCTGGAGCAGGAGCTGCTAGTGGAGGAGGAGATGTTCAATCTCAAATTTCTGAAATAAACTCAAAACTAGATACTTTAACGGGTGGGGGAGAAGCAGCAAATAATACTATCGCAACTCCAACTAACGATTTATCAAATTCATCAACTATAGATCCAATGCAAGCAGAAGAAACAATGATGGGTGGAGATGACGAAGTTGTAGATGGAAGTATGGCTATGATGAGAAGATATAAAGGAAGTTGTAAAATGAAACAAAAATAATTAAAAAATAAATATTATGCACGATACAAAATATGATCCTTCAATGGAAAAATTAAAGCCAGGAAGTAAAGTTGGTATAGTAGGTGAATCTCACGTATGGGACGGACCATTAGATCAACAAGGTAGACCTCATGGACAAGGTTCTAGTTCTGGAATTACAGGTATGCAAATACTAAAAGCTCCAACACCTTACCAAGCTGGTCCTATAACAATGAGAGCTCAAGGTAAAGTATAATCATGAAATCACCATTTTATAAAGCAGGATTTCCTGAAATAAAACCAGAGAATAAAGGTAAGTTTACTGCTTGGGCCAAAAACAATGGTTTTAAGGACGCTTGTTCTGCTGCATCGTCAGTTATGTCAAGCAAAGATAAATATAGCGAAGAGGTTGTTAAAATGGCTAATTACGCAAACAACTTCGGTTGCAAAAACAAATAAACTATGAGTTCACCATTTCAAAAATCATTTAGTTCAAACTCGCCATTTAATCAAGAGCGTAAGTCTTTAAATCCAGCTGCTGTAAAAAGCGTAATGGAAAACCAAAACGTTAGTAAAAAAGAAGCTATAGCTATTGTTAATAAAAGAAGATCAGAATCTAACAGTAATGCTAAATTAAACGAACAATCTAAAAGCGGATGGTCAACTGAAAAGTGCCAATCAAAAAGAGCAGAATTAAAAAAAGTATTAGCTAAAGATCCTTACGCGGAGTTTGGATCTATATTAAAAGAACAAATTGCAAAAAACTGTTAAAATAAAAATATAAAATTATGAGTTCACCATTTCAAAAAGCGTTTAGCGCCAAGTCGCCATTACATAATCACGGGGATAAATTTCTAAAAAAAGCAATGACCCTATCTAAAAAAGGTGGTCAAGGCCAAGGAGGTTACGATTACGAAAACGATGAAGTAATGAAATTAAAAGATAAAGGAGAATCACTAAATGCTGAGGTGCATAGTGAATCAAAAGATCAAACAAATCTTCCTAGTACAGCAGACGATCAACAGTCAGTTATAAATATGAATTCCCCAGAAAAAAAAACTGAAGCCGTAGCTGATAATAATAAAAAGCCATTAAGTCCATCAGAGCAAAAATTAATGCATGCTACCCAATCTGTTACTAGTAAAGCTATACTTGGACAAGAATACCCAGGTAAAGTTGGCGCAATTATAACTGCAACTAAAAATGGAAGCGTAAATCAAATGAGATCTCCATTACACGGAGATTATTATAATCCAAAAGGAGAACAATCTACTATTTTATCAGACGTAAACATGATACAAAACGCAACTAACGCAGTGGCATCAGCAGGAGCAACTATAGATGCTAAAGATAGAAAAAGAAAATTAGACAAGAAATTTGCAGAGCAAACTAAGGATATGCCTACAGACTCTGCAGAATATAAAGAAATATACACAAATACTTATGGTGCAATTGTACCAACAGAAAAAACAGAATAATATTATGGGTCACAAAGGACATTACGGACAATACACAGGTAACGCAAAATGGTCAAAAGTTACAAACAGTAATATGGGCGCTACAAAAAGAGACGACGAAGCGCATATGGAATATCTAAAAGAAGATATTGACTATGATAATAAACACGGGCATAGTGATTCATCTATGACTTCTGATGAAAAGCACATTTCTAAATTAGCAGGTGATTTAAAATACGATGAAAAAAAACATGGTTCTCCAGCTAAAAAATCAAAAGCTGTATACGTCGGAGGCACTGTCAATTATCAGTCTGGAGATACAACTCGAGAATTTGGAACAAGCGGCGGAAATAGAAGAAGTGTTGAAATAAAAAGTAATGTTTATGGAGATGGTCAAGCAACTAAAACAGTTCATAAATTAAATAAAAAAACTAATGAAGTAGAATCAAAAACTAGAAACATTAGTAATAAAAGAGCTTCAAGAATTGAAGATAGAAAATACAAAAGATTTAGAAAAGCAGGAGCACAAGGAGTAAATGATACTCTGTCTACTGTAAGAGGATAAAAAATAACTAAACAAGCAAAACAATGGCATACAATGAATCACCAGTAGAAAACCAAAACAAAGGTTACGCTGGACAAGAAAAAAAAGACTTAATGAATGACAACCCAATAGCTAAAGACGCAAGTGGCGGAAGAGGTGGATCATGGATGTCTAAGCATTCACAATCAAAAATTGGCGGTGGATCACCTTTAATGGAATTAACCCCTGCTCAAGAATCTCTTGACAAAAACAATAATGACAAAATCGACGGAGAAGATTTTAAATTAATGAAAAAATAACAGTAGAGAACTGTACAAAACTCAAAAAACAAACCACGTCAAAAATTAAAAACAAAACAAAATGGCAAAATTTATTAATTTCCCAGTAGTGGGAGGATTTAACAATGCAGCACCACCAGTAGCAGACGCAACTGTAGATGGAGACAACTTATTACTAGCTGATAGCATAGTAAGTGTAGCTGTAGGAACAACAGGAGCAGGAGCAACATTACAAATGCAAGCTACTCTTTCATTAAACGGAATAGCAGGTGTATCTCAATGCGTTATAGGTGTTGGAACAAGTTCTAGTGCAACTTACAGAGCTAACGCTCCAGCAGTAGTAACAGCGGCTAGAGTTAAAGAAGCAATCAACAAAGCTATAACAGCTAACCCAGGTGGAGTAAAATCTACTGCAGTTTTACCACAAGATTCGCTAGCTAACGCTGCTTACGCTTTCGGTAACACACTTTATTTCAAAAGTTTCGTAATAAGCTAATAATGAAATCTAGAGGTTTAGGAGACAGCATAGAAAAGTTTACTAAAGCTTCAGGTATCAAGAAGTTAGTTGATAACGTATCAAAAGGTTTAAACATTCCTTGCGGCTGTCAGAGTCGCAGGGATGCTTTAAACAAAATATTACCTTATAAAAAATAATATGGCTTTTAATTTAAGTAATCCTCCTTACAAAATAGATAACACTCCTATTTATAAAATAGATATGGAAGAAGGTGTAATGGGCAAAGCTAATAACAATGGTTCTATTGTTCTTAATAAAAATTTAGACCCTAGTGAAATAGATGATGTAATATCACATGAAAAAATACACTTAGATCAAATGAAACGTGGTGATTTAGATTACGACAACGAAAACGTTTATTGGAAAGGAAAAAAATACTCAAGAGCTGACATGGAAGAAGGTGATAAAAACCTACCATGGGAAGCTGAAGCTTATAAAAAAGGATAATGAGTAAAAAGAAATTTAACGAAACTAAAGTTGGTGCTTTTTTAAGTAAAGCAGCACCAAGTATTTTAGATCTAGCAGGGGACGTATTACCCGATGCTGGAGTTTTTAGTTTAATAAAGAATTTAATACAAAAAGATCCTGTGCTACCTGCAGAGGATAAAGAAAAAGCTCTTAAACTTTTAGAGCAAGATATGACAGAGATGAAAGAAACAACTAAACGTTGGGAGAGCGATATGAAAAGCGATTCATGGCTTTCTAAAAACACTCGCCCGATGTGTTTAATATTCTTATCTATAATGACCGTAGCTTTTATATGGGTTGATAGTCATCATGAAATATCTTTTACAGTAGAACAAGAATGGATAGGTTTACTAAAAACTTTAGTGACCACAGTTTACGTAGCCTATTTTGGGTCACGTGGAGTTGAAAAATATAAAACAATAAGTAATAAATAAAAATTAAACAATGGGATATTTTAGTAGAGCATTACCTATCACGGCAACTGATACAATAAACATGCTGCCAGCTTGGGAATTCATGAATCAAACCGGTACATTAGGAACAAATCTTGAAGGTTCTCTTATACAAGTAGGAACAGCTGGAAACGTAAACGTAATACCTCATGGTAAAAAAGGTTTATTTTCAACTGTAACAACTTTAACTCTTTTATCAGGTGGTAGTGGCTATGATGCTGGTACCGCTGTTGCTACTACTTTTTCAAGTATAGTACCTGTTTCAATTGGAAACAAACCTGCTGCTGGTTTAACGGTTACTGTAACTGTAGATCTACCAACAGCAACATTAAGTGCTGCTGGTACGGGTTATTCAGCAGGTGCTATAGATAGTGTAACTGGAGGAACAGGAACAGGTATAGAAGGAACAGTAACTGTAAACGCTGGCGTTGTAACTGCATTTACTTTTACAGATGGAGGAACTGGATATACTGTAGGGGATATTATAACTTTAGAGCAAGCTGCTTCAGGTGGTAACGCGACTATTACATTAACAAGTGCGCCTAATGGAGCTGTAACTACTGGAACGATAGTTGCTGGTGGTGAAGGATATTCTATTGGAGACGTAATAACAATAGCGCAAGCAGCTAGCGGTTTAAATGCTACATTTAGAGTAGATTCTATTAGAGGACTAGCACCAGTAGTTGGTGATGGTGTTTTATTCACAGGATTACAAGCTGGAGATGTACTTCCAATATACGTAGATTACGTGTTAGCTACCACTACTACTGCTGGAGCTTTAGTAGCAGGAAGAGAATCATCAATAGGGTAAATCACTATAAAACAAGTAACTATATAAATAAGTAAAACAATTAAATTAAATTAAATTAAATTATGAAAAAAGCAGAAGAAAAAATCAAAGCAATGATCAGTGAAAAACAATTAAAAACTGTTAACGATCAACAAAGTAGGTTAAGTGGTTTCTTAAGATCTATTGGTGTTTTAGATGTACAAAAACAAAACGTGCATAGTGAAATAAAAAAAGTATCTGAAGAAATTGAAGCTACTAAAAAAGAACTAGAAGACGAATATGGTCAAGTAAACATTGATCTTAAAGATGGAAGTTATACTGAAATCGAAAAAGAAAATGCAGAATAATATAAGAAAGATTAGTATTGGATCTGATTATAAAAATGAAGCTATGCATTATGCTATTGGACAACAAGTCTACGGCGGTCATGAAATAGCTTACATTTTGCATGAAGAGTCTGACAGTTCTTATAATATTTACATAAAGAAAAACAATGAGGTATTGCCATGGAAGAAATTTAACTCTAACATGGCTATATCCGTTGAGTATGATTTAGAATATTAATGAAAAGTATATACGACTTTATTATACAACCTTTAGGGAATAAGTATAGTAATACAGTTAAAATGGGAGGTAAAGACATTGTTGTCAATACTAAAATAGAAAACTGGAAGTTTGTAAATAGATTAGCTATAGTGATAGAAACTCCTTTAGCTTTTAATTCTAAAGTAAAAATAGGTGATATAATAGTTATACATCAAAATGTCTTTAGAACTTTTTATGATATGAAAGGACAAAAGAAAAAGAGTAGATCTTACTTTAAAGATAATCTTTATTTTTGTGCTATTGATCAAATTTATTTATATAAAAACAAAGACGGTTGGAATAGTTTTGGTGATAGATGTTTTATCAAACCTTTAAAAAACAATAACAATCTAACACTAGATAAAGAAAAAAAGCTTATTGGTATACTAAAGTATGGTAATAGTTCATTAGAAGCACTTAAGATTAACCAAGGAGATCTAGTAGGTTATACACCTAATGGTGAATGGGAATTTTTAGTTGAAAATGAACGTTTATATTGTATGAAATCAAATGATATTGTTATAAAATATGAGAACGAAGGAAACGAAGTTGAATATAATCCAAGCTGGGCACATAGCAGTTGAGGAATTAATTAAGGTTGCTAAAGAACCTATTGTAGATTCAGATGAAGATATATCAGCTGATAGATTAAAAAATGCTGCAGCCACTAAAAAATTAGCTATATTTGATGCGTTTGAAATATTAAGCAGAATCAAAGAAGAGCAAGACATGTTAGATGAAAAACCTAAAGAAATCAAACAAGATATAACTTTTGGAGGTTTCGCAGAAAGAAGATCTAAGTAATGTACGAACAAACGCTATACAAAGTATTATCTAACCATGTAAAACCTAAAGTTCTTAAACGAATGAATAGGTATAACAAATGGGAGTATGGATATAACGAAGAACATGACATGGTTGTTATATCTAAGACTGGGCAAATTGGAGAGATTTATGAAATACAAAATCTTAAAATAGCCTTGCCATTAGCAAAAAATGTACATAAGTTTGAAGAAGATAAATGGACTAGGTTTGATTATGCTAAAGAGTTAAAAAGAATAAAAACAGTATTTGACTGGAGAGAATATTCGGACGACTTTAAAGAAAAATACTACGACTATATTGATAATGAGTTTATTCGTCGCGAAGAAGGTTTTTGGTACGTTAATAAAGGTATTCCTATTTACATTACCGGTACTCATTACATGTATTTACAATGGTCAAAGATTGATGTAGGTCAACCAGATTTTAGAGAATCAAATAGATTATTCTTTATATTTTGGGAAGCTTGTAGAGCAGATTACAGGTGTTATGGTATGTCATACCTTAAAAACAGACGTTCAGGATTTTCTTTTATGGCTTCTGGTGAATGTGTTAACATGGCTACAATATCAACCGATGCTAGATTTGGTATATTATCTAAGTCTGGTGCCGATGCAAAGAAAATGTTTACTGACAAAGTTGTACCAATATCTGTTAACTATCCTTTCTTTTTTAAACCAATACAGGACGGTATGGATCGACCTAAAACAGAATTAGCATACAGAGTACCAGCTAGTAAGTTTACTAGAAGAAGTATTGTTTCAACTGAAAAAAACGAAGATCTTACTGGACTTGATACAACTATTGATTGGAAGAACACTGGGGACAATGCTTATGATGGAGAGAAGCTTAAACTATTAGTCCATGATGAGTCAGGCAAATGGGAACGTCCCAACAACATTCAAAACAATTGGAGGGTTACAAAAACCACTCTCAGGTTAGGATCAAGAATTATTGGAAAGTGTATGATGGGATCAACGTCAAACGCTTTAGACAAAGGAGGTAGAAATTTTAAAAAATTATATGATGACTCAGATATTAACAAAAGAAACGCAAATGGACAAACTCGTTCAGGACTCTATTCTTTGTTCATACCTATGGAATGGAATTACGAAGGATACATTGATTCTTATGGCTATCCTGTCTTCGAAACCCCATCAAAACAAGTGTGTGGACCTGATGGAACGCCAATCAAAATTGGGGTTATTGAATACTGGAACAATGAAGTAGAGGGTCTTAAAGATGATCAAGATGGTTTAAACGAATTTTATAGACAGTTTCCACGTACTACTAAACATGCTTTTAGAGATGAATCAAAACAATCTTTATTTAATCTAACTAAGATTTATCAACAAATAGATTTTAATGAGGATTTAAAAAATTCACTCTCTGTAACACAAGGAAATTTTCAATGGGAAAATGGAGAAAAAGACACAAGAGTAATATTTGCACCAAGCAAACAAGGTAGGTTCTATATAACATGGGTACCACCATTACAATTACAAAATAAAAGGTATTTAAAAAATGGAGTTAGTTATCCAGGAAATGAGCACTGTGGTGCTTTTGGATGTGATCCATATGATATATCAGGCACGGTAGACAAAAGAGGTTCTAATGGATCTTTGCACGGTTTAACTAAATTTAGCATGGAAGAAGTTCCACCTAATCATTTCTTTTTAGAATATATAGCTAGACCACAAACAGCAGAAATATTTTTTGAAGATGTTCTTATGGCTTGCGTATTTTATGGTATGCCAATATTAGCAGAAAATAATAAACCTAGGTTATTGTATTACTTTAAACGTAGAGGCTATAGAGGTTTTGCAATGAATAGACCTGATAAAAAAAGAAATAAACTATCTGTTACAGAAAGAGAGATTGGTGGAATACCTAACTCTAGTGAAGATATAAAACAAGCACACGCTTCAGCTATAGAAACATATATAGAAACTTATGTTGGTTTAAAAGAAACAGGATATGGTGATATGTATTTTCAAAGAACGTTAGAAGATTGGTCTCAATTTAATATAAATAACAGAACGTCGCATGATGCTTCTATTAGTTCTGGTTTAGCTTTAATGGCCTGTAACAAACATAGATACGCGCCTGTTAATAAAATTGAATTAAAACCAGTTGATCTAGGTATAAAAAGATACAACAACAAAGGAACTTTATCAAAAATTATAAATTAATGAATATATATACTAATACCAATAGTGCTTTCCCTAGTCAAGTAGTGAGTGATGCTGAAAAGGCAAGTGTTGAATACGGAAGTCAAGTGGCTATGGCTATTGAATATGAGTGGTTTCGTTCTGGAAGAACTGCAGGTAATAGATATTTAACTAATTGGAATCAATTTCACCAATTAAGATTGTATGCTCGTGGAGAACAAAGTGTTCAAAAATATAAAGATGAATTATCTATTAATGGTGATTTGTCTTATCTTAATTTAGATTGGCAACCAGTTCCTATACTTTCAAAATTTGTTGATATAGTTGTAAATGGTATATCACAAAAAAGTTATGATATAAAAGCCTACGCTCAAGACCCTGAGTCTGTAAAGCAAAGAACTAAATATGCTTCTAAAATACAAGAAGATATGATAGCTAGAGATTATTTAGAAGGATTAAAAGATAGTTTAGGTATAAACTTATACCAAAGTCTTGATCCGTCTAATTTACCAGAATCACCAGAGGAACTAGAACTACACATGCAATTGTCATACAAGCAAAGTATTGAAATAGCAGAAGAAGAAGCAATATCGTCTGTATTTGCTCAAAATAAATACGATCTTATTAGACGTAGACTTAATATGGATTTGACTGTATGTGGTATTTCTGCAGCTAAAACAAATTTTAATACAGCTGAAGGAATCACAGTTGATTATGTAGACCCTGCTTATATGGTTTATTCTTACACAGAAGATCCTAATTTTGAAGACATATACTACGTTGGTGAAGTTAAATCTATAACTCTGCCGGAACTTAAAAAAGAATTTCCAGATATTAGCAATAAAGAATTAGAGAGAATTCAAAAAATGCCTGGCAATAGACAATACTTAACTGGTTGGGGTGATTACGATGAGAACACTGTTCAGGTTATGTATTTTGACTATAAAACATATTCTAATCAAGTATTTAAAATAAAACAAACTGATCAAGGGCTGATGAAAGCTTTAGAAAAGCCCGACACTTTTAATCCACCTGAAAACGATAGTTTTGAAAGAGTATCAAGATCTATTGAAGTACTTTACAGTGGTGCAAAAGTACTAGGTACAGATACAATATTAAAATGGGAGTTAGCTGAAAACATGTCAAGACCTTTAGCTGACACTACTAAGGTAGAAATGAATTATTCTATATGTGCTCCTAGAATGTATAAAGGTAGGATAGAGTCACTTGTAAGCAAATGTATTGGTTTTGCTGATATGATACAACTTACCCATTTAAAACTACAACAAGTAATGTCTAAAATGGTGCCAGACGGTGTTTATTTAGATATGGATGGTTTAGCTGAAGTTGATTTAGGTAATGGTACAAATTATAATCCAGCAGAAGCACTTAACATGTATTTCCAAACTGGTTCTATAGTTGGTAGATCACTTACACAAGACGGTGATATGAATCCTGGAAAAATACCTATACAAGAATTAAGTAGTTCTAGTGGACAAGGTAAAATACAAAGCTTGATACAAACTTATCAATATTATTTACAAATGATACGTGATGTAACTGGACTTAACGAAGCTAGAGACGGTAGTACGCCAGACAAACAAACATTAGTAGGATTACAAAAAATAGCGGCTAACGCATCTAATGTAGCAACAAGACATATAAAACAAGCTAGTCTTTATATTACTTTAAGAATAGCAGAAAATATAGCTTTAAAAATAGCTGATGCTTTAGAATTTCCATTAACTGCAGAATCATTAGTAAATACTATATCAAATTATAATGTAAATACTTTGACAGAAATAAGTAATTTAAATCTTCATGACTTTGGTATATTCTTAGAACTAGAACCAGATGAAGAAGAGCAACAACAGTTAGAGCAAAATATTCAAGTAGCTTTACAGCAAGGTGGTATTGATTTAGAAGATGCTATAGATTTAAGACAAATTAAAAATCTTAAACTAGCTAACCAAATGCTTAAAATAAAACGTAAGAAAAAAAGTAAGCAAGAACAACAAAATGCTATAGAGCAATCTCAAGCTCAAGCAGATGCTCAAGCTGGTGCTGCTGAAAAAATAGCAATGTCAGAAGTACAAAAGCAAGAAGCTATATCAGGTTCTAAAGTTCAATTTGAAAAAGCTAGTAATCAACTAGAAATACAACGTATGCAGTTAGCTTCTCAGTTAGAAATGCAAAAAATGCAAACACAACATCAGTTCGATATGCAGTTAAAGCAAATGGACATGGAAGCAACTGGTAAAAAAGAACAAGAAATTGAGGATAGAAAAGACAAGCGTATAAAAATGGAAGGTACTCAGCAAAGTGAAATGATAGAACAAAGAAAAAAAGATTTACCTTCTATAGATTTTGAACAAAAACAACAACAACAACAACAACAAGCCTCAATGGCTCAACAGCCTCAAATGTAGGTGATTATTAATTATTTAATTATATTATATTATGTCAGAAATTAAAACAAATGAACCTGTTAAACAGGAAGGAGACTTTAAATTAAAGTCTAAACCAAAAAAAATGAAACAATTAGGTAACGCAAAACAAGAAATTGTTAAGGTTAACATTAAAGAACCATTAGTAGAAATACCTAATGATGTTATTAAAGTAACAATACCTAATGAAGCTATTAAAAAAGAAGAAACTAATGCCATTCAAATCGGAGAAACAAAGAAAATACCTGTGGAAGAATCATCCGGAGATAGCGCAAAGGTGGGAGAACTTATACAAAAGTCCGACGAGGATGCTGAAGGGTTTTCTCCAATCAAAGAAATAACTGAAGAAGAAGTAAAGCAAGTTACTAAAGAAGTAAAAGAAGCTATTAGAGATGAAAAAGTTTTAGGTAAAGCATTACCTGAAAACATTGAAAAGCTAGTTACTTTCATGGAAGATACTGGTGGAACTATAGAAGATTACACTAGACTTAATGCAGATTATTCTAGCATTGATGAAAATACTTTATTAAAAGAATACTACAAGAAAGCTAAACCACATTTAGATTCTGATGAAATAGATTTTATAATGGAAGAAAACTTCCATTTCGATACAGACCTTGACGAAGAGCGTGACGTCAAAAAGAAAAAACTCGCTAAAAAAGAAGAGATTGCAAAAGCTAAAAACTTTTTGGAGGAAACTAAGAAGAAATATTACGACGAAATCAAGTTGAGACCCGGAGTAACTCAAGACCAACAAAAGGCTACAGATTTTTTCAATCGCTATAATGAAAAGCAGCTACAAGCTGAGCAACAACATGATGTTTTTAAAGAAAGTACTAAAGAACTTTTTAACCAAGATTTCGAAGGTTTCGATATTAAAGTTGGTGAAAAAAGATTTAAGTATAATATTAAAGACGTAGATAAAGTTGCTCAAAACCAATCAAACATTAACAACCTAGTCGAGAAGTTCTTAGACAAAGAAGGTAACGTGAACGATGCTAAAGGTTATCACAAAGCTATATATGCCGCTGAAAATGTCGATAGAATCGCAACTCATTTTTATGAGCAAGGAAAAGCAGACGCCGTTAAAGACGTGGTGAATAAATCTAAAAATTTATCACCTATAAAAGCTAGATCCCAACAGGGTGATGTTTTTGTAAACGGATTTAAAGTTAAAGCAATTTCTGGTGCTGATTCTTCAAAACTAAAAATAAAAACAAGAAAATTTAACTAAAAAAAATTAAACAATTATGAGTTTAAATCCACAATTTGGTTCTATTGTACCAAGTCCGATTCAGACTCCATCTCCTTCTGCTTATTTAGCATTTAACGGTGGAGCAAATGACTTTGCACAACAATATTTACCAGAAATTTATGAACAAGAAGTAGAAAGATACGGAAACCGTACTCTATCTGGATTCTTAAGAATGGTTGGCGCTGAAATGCCAATGACAAGTGATCAAGTAATTTGGTCAGAACAAAATAGATTACACATATCATATGACAACTGTGGCGTAGCTGCAGCTGCTGGTGGTAATAATCAATCTGTAGTTTTAATTGGTGGCGGAGCAACTGCTACTAATGTAATCTCTATTAATGATACTGTTGTACTTTTAGATCCTGTTTCAGGAGCTGAAGCAAAAGGTATTGTTGTAGCTAGAGCTGCTGGTGCTGGTGGTGTTGGAACTGTTACAGTTCAACCATTTGCTAACGCAACGTTCGCTGCACAAGGAATTACTATAACTGCAGGTGGAGCTGCTGGAGCAATTAAAATGTTCGTATACGGTTCTGATTACACTAAAGGAACATCTATTGGAGCAGGAGTAGGAAACTCTGCTGCTAGAATTAGTATTGATCCTTCTTTCACACAATTTTCTAACTCACCAGTTATCATTAGAGATCAGTACGTAGTTACTGGATCTGATATGGCTCAAATCGGTTGGGTTGAAGTTGCTACTGAAGATGGAGCTACAGGATACCTATGGTATTTAAAAGCTGAATCTGAAACTAGATTACGTTTCGAAGATTACTTAGAAATGGCAATGGTTGAAGGTGAATTAAACGCTAATGCTGGTGGTGCTGCAGGTTCTTACGATGCTGCTAACTTACCAGGTACACAAGGTTTATTTGCTGCTGTTAGAGCAAGAGGAAATGTAGAAGTAGGATTTACTGCATCTGCTGGACTTGATGATTTTGACGCAATACTTAAAAACTTAGATACTCAAGGAGCTATCGAAGAAAACATGTTATTCTTACAGAGACAAACATCTCTTGATTTTGACGATATGTTAGCTTCTATCTCTGGCGGATTCGCTGGTGGAACTGCTTTCGGTTTATTCGAAAATTCAGAAGAAATGGCTTTAAATCTTGGATTCTCAGGATTTAGAAGAGGTTCTTATGATTTCTATAAAACTGATTGGAAATACTTAAATGATGCTTCTACTCGTGGTGGTATCGTAGGTATTAGTTCAATCGAAGGTGTATTAGTTCCTGCTGGAACAAGTACAGTTTACGATCAAATCTTAGGTACTAACATTAGAAGACCTTTCTTACACGTAAGATATAGAGCTTCTCAAGGTGACGACAGAAGAATGAAATCTTGGTTAACTGGTTCTGCTGGTGGTGCATTTACTTCAACTCTTGATGCTATGGAAGTTAACTTCCTATCTGAAAGATGTTTAGTAACTCAAGCTGCTAACAACTTTGTTTTATTCCAAGGAATCTAATGATTCAATATTAATGTAATTGTTACCCTCGTTGTATTAACGGGGGTAATTATTACTTTTATAAACTATTTAATTATATTATATTATGGCTAAACAAGCTAAAGCAGAAACTATTGAGGTTGCACCTCAGCCGGTAGCTACAAAAGTAGCGCCACCAGCTAAACCTAGTTGGGAAATAAGAGATAGAATTTATTATTTAAAAGGAAATAAATCTCCTTTAACTTTAACAATACCTGGTAAGCATACTAAAAAACATGCTTTGTTATATTTTGATGAAAAGTCAGGAAAGCAAAGAGAAATTAAATTTGCTACCAATCAAGATTCGCCTTTAGTAGATGAACAAAAAGGAGAATGCACAATGGGTCACATTACTTTTAGAGACGGATTTTTAAAAGTTCCTAAAAATGAACAAAACCTACAAAAATTACTTTCAATATATCACCCTTTAAAGAATAGAATATATGAAGAGTATAGTGCAGTTGAAGAAGCTAAAGATGATTTAAAAGATTTGAACTTAGAAATTGACGCAATGAATGCTGCTCGTGAAATAGATATTGATCACGCAGAAGCTATACTAAGAGTTGAAAAAGGTTCAGAAGTAAATAATATGAGTTCTAAAGAAATTAAAAGAGATTTATTATTATTTGCAAAGAACAACGCAAGTATGTTTATTAGCTTAGCTAATGATGAAAACGTAGTGCTTAGAAATTTTGCAATAAAAGCTCGTGAAGCTGGTATAATAAATTTATCACAAGATCAAAGAACTTTCCATTGGGGAACAAATAACAGGAAATTAATGAACGTTCCGTTTGATGAAAACCCTTACTCAGCGTTTGCTGCGTTCTTAAAAACAGACGAAGGTGTGGAAATTTACAAATCTATAGATAAAAAGCTATAAAAACAAGTGATACTAATATAGGGCGGTTCCGACCGCCTTTTTAGTATATAAAATAAAAATAAATGGTAAATATAAACACAGTATATACAACAGTCTTGTACATCTTAAACAAAGAGCAAAGAGGTTATGTAACTCCAGCGGAGTTCAATAGTCTAGCTGTTCAAGTACAAGAAGAAATATTTAATTCGTATTTTCCAGATGGTAACCAACTAAATAGGTTTAATCAAAACAATCAACAAAACGATACAGAGTTTTTTAACATGTTTAAAGATACTGCTTACAAACTATATCCTTTTGAAAAAAACGCAGAATTTACTTATAATGCTGGCGCTGCAATTCTTGGATGGGAATACACAGGTGTTGGAACAATATATAAATTAGGTGAAATAATATCTACATATAATACTACGAATCCTCAATATGATTCAATAACTCAGTTAGCTAGCCAAAGTGATTTTAGTAAAATTACAAGATCTAACTTAACTGCTCCCACAGTGCAATATCCTTTATGCACAACAACAACTGGACCTAATAACTCTGTTCTTATAAAAGTTAGTCCACAACCAAACGCATTAAATATAAATTGTTTATTCAACCCTACTTCTCCAGTATGGGCTTTCACTATTGGTAGTGTTGGTCAATACATTTGGAACTCTGGAGGTTCTACTAATTTTGAATTAGATGTATCAGAACAAACAAATATAATAACAAATATACTAAAGTATTGTGGAATTATAATAAACGATCCTACTATAATACAAGCAGCTGAAGTACAAGCTCAGGAAGTATCAGCTAACGAAAAATCTTAATAAATGGCTTTAATAACAGAAACAAATCAACAATATTATCAAGGTGCGCAAGGCTTTAGAGGAAACGGAACAACAGGTCCTTTCACTACAACGTTTGATACTAGTTTAGTGTTTACTGATGCTAATTCATGGAATCCTAATAATGTAAATTATGCTTTAAACAACTTTAAAATATATACAAGTACAACTGGTTTTCCTGGAAGTTGGACTGAATATATTTTACAATACAACGTTGTCAATAATACTGTAACTTTTAATGTTGCGCCTGTTAACAATTTGTTTATTGTTGTTCAACTTAAAATATTAGACGGAGGTCAATATGCTACTACTATTCAAGAAGAAGCTGTTGGCGATACTGTTGAAGAAAACTATGGAACATATCAATATATAAAACTAAAAGATGTTGTTGATAACTACATGGTTGGTTACGTAGGTGATGGTAAAATCATTCAAACAGCCAAGAAATCTGATGTAGTATTTTTTGCTAAAAGATCATTACAAGAATTTAGTTATGATACTTTAAAAAGTATTAAATCACAAGAGCTTACTATACCAGAAAGTTTATCATTAGTTATACCACAAGACTATGTTAACTACGTGGCTTTATCTTGGATAGATTCACACGGTGTTAAAAGACCATTATATCCAAATAATAATTTAACTATAAACCCATACGCAAATTTACTTCAAGACGAACAAGGTATACCAACTCAGGACGACTTTGGTGAAGACTTAGAAGGAACATCGTTAACAGTAGAAAGATGGAGAACTTCAAACGCTGATAGATTATTAAATGACCAAGCTCTATCGCAATTAGATAATCTAGCATACGATGTTTATGGTGATGATTTTGGTTCAGGTCCTTGGAACTGGGGAAGACTATACGGTTTAGATCCTCAATACTCTAACGTTAACGGTTGGTTTGGTATAAATGAAAGAGAAGGTAAGTTTACTTTTTCAAGTAATTTAAGAGATAGATTAATAGTTTTAGAATACATATCAGATGGACTTGCTTATGACTTAGATACTAGAGTACCTAAGATGGCAGAAGAAGCTATGTACATGAGTATATCATATAACCTATTAGCTAACAGATCAGGAGTGTCAGAAGGCATGATAGCAAGATTTAAAAAAGATAGAAGAGCAGCACTTAGAAACGCTAAGATAAGATTATCTAACATTAAACTTGAAGAAATAGTTCAGGTAATGAGAGGTCAATCTAAATGGATAAAATCATAAATTAAATGGCTAAAGCAACTAACAATTTCATTAAGGGTAAAATGAACAAAGATCTTGACGATCGTTTAGTACCTATTGGTGAATATAGAAATGCAATGAACGCTCAGGTCAGTAGATCTGAAGGTCCTAATGTTGGTGCGTTAGAAAACGTATTAGGAAACTTACGCGTTAGTGACATAAGAACTATTTCTACTGTTACTGGAGGGTTTACTATAGGTTATTGTGCTGACGAAATAAATAATAGAGTTTTTATATTTATAACTAATAACTTTGTTGACGTCTACGCGAACACCGGGTTAAATGCTATAGTTGTTTACGATGGAGCAACTAATGGTACAACAGTTTTAGTTAAAGGAGCTTTTCTAAATTTTTCTACTTTATTCCCTATAACAGGTGTTAATATTTTAGAAAACTTATTATACTTTACAGATAATAGAAACCAACCTAGAGTTATAAATGTTGATCTAGCTAATCCACAAGGTTTTACAAAACCAACGTATTATGAAACAGAAGATCAAATATCTGTAGCTAAATATAACCCTTACCAATCAATACAATTATACAGAATATCTAGTGATTTAAGTCCTACTGAATACGAATCTACTATGTTTGATGTAGTGAGTAAGTATTATCCTGATGGAGGTTTAGGTATTTTAAACGCAGACG
>Ga0209709_10001706_pt1 | contig 20000 bp, 17 predicted proteins | sample ArcticOcean_MG_C_2_FD_187435 | JGI IMG/M metagenome (GOLD analysis project Ga0209709, IMG submission 187435) | Marine microbial communities from western Arctic Ocean - ArcticOcean_MG_CB4_136 (SPAdes) (version 2) | ecosystem: Environmental > Aquatic > Marine > Oceanic | place: Arctic Ocean...
AAAAAACCTTTGTTCGTCACAGACCAAGACTTAGCAAAAAAAAAAATGGTTGAGGAAACTCTCGAGATAAACAAAAAATCAAATTTACCGACTATAATTTTTTCAGGTTTAAAAGGAAATCCATTAGGTAGCCAAGTTAAACAAGGAGTAGAGATATTTAAAAATGGAAATCATGATGGGGTAATAGCTTTTGGGGGAGGTAGCAGTTTAGATGTGGGGAAATCTATTGTGTTACAAGCAGCTCTTAATAGACCTCTTTGGGATTGTACAGATGGTGGATCGTTTTGGAATGAAAATGATTACGTAGAATCTATGGCTAAAAATAGAATTAGTAACCCCGATAATGTTAAACCTTTTATAGCAGTCCCCACGACAGCTGGAACAGGATCAGAAACATCAAGAGCAGCAGCAATAATTAATGATGAAACTAAAGTTAAAAAAATTATTTTTCATCCAAGAATGCTACCAACATTAACTATTCTTGATCCAGAACTAACTGCAGGAATGCCACCATTTTTAACTGCAGCAACAGGAATGGATGCATTCGCTCATAACCTAGAAGCATACTGTGCGCCAGGTTATCACCCCATGGCAGATGGAATAGCTTTAGAAGGAATGTCTTTGATTAAAAAATGGTTAGTAGTTGCGGTCAATGAAGGAAAAAATTTAGAAGCCAGAGGACATATGATGGCATCATCAAGCATGGGAGCTACAGCTTTTCAAAAAGGTTTAGGAGCAATACATTCGCTAAGTCATCCTGTTAATTCTTTATTTAATGTACATCATGGGCTTTCTAATGGAATTTTTATGCCTTACGTGCTTACTTTTAATAGACCAACTATAGAAAATAAAATTTCAAAACTTAGCGAGTATCTTGATTTAAAAGAGGCATCATTTAATTCATTTATTGATTGGGTTTTAAAACTAAGAGAACAAATCAAAATTCCTCATACAATTACAGATTCTGCAAAAATAACAGACCAAGACATAAATAAAATGTCACCAATGGCTTTAGATGACCCTTGCACACCTGGTAATCCTAAAAAACCTACTTTGGATGATATGGTTTCTATGTACGAACATAGTGTTCAAGGCAATTTGTTTTAAATATTTTTAAGCTCTTTTAATACTTCCATGGCATGATCTTTAACTCTAACATTTGACCAGATTTTGTGAATTTTCCCTTTTGTATTTATTAGAAAAGTAGTTCTTATGATACCCATATATTTTCTACCCAAAAAGGATTTTTTCCCCCAAACCCCATATTTTTTTATTAATAATAATTTTTCATCAGATAATAAATTAAATTTTAACTTATATTTTTTTATAAATTTAAGATGACTTCGGATACTGTCTTTTGATACTCCCAAAACGGTTGTATTATTTTTAATAATTAAACTATTTAATTTACTAAAGTCTTTAGACTCAATTGTGCATCCTGGGGTATCATCTTTTGGATAGAAATATAAAATAACATTTTTTTTCTTAACTTTTTTTAATTCAAAAACAGTATTATCAGTACTCGGTAATTTAAAATTAGGAGCCTTCATTTTCTCTTTTAATTTCATTAGCAATCTTTTTAAATTATTTTTTTAAAATTGTTATAAATTATTTTAGCACTGTTATTAAAGATATTTAAATTTTCCTCAACATCCTTTTTAAATTTCTCAAGTGCATTTTGTCCCAATGTATTTTCTAAAGCTGATTTGTATTCCGGAACACATGCCCATTGAGGAACAGTTTCTTTCGTTTGCTCCACATGGAATTGTAAGCCAAAAGCTTTTTCTGAAGAAAATGCCTGAACATCACACGCTGGGGAGGTTGCGAGTATTTTTGAATTTGGAGGAAGGTTACAAACTTCATAAGAATGCCACTGCAAGGCTTTTAAATTTTTATCTAATCCTTTGAATATTGATTTGTTATCTTCTATAGATACATTTAATACTCCGATTTCAGGTGTGGCCATTTTTTTAACTTTTCCACCAATTGCTTCGCTAAGCAATTGAGCACCAAGACATAAACCTAAGTATGGTTTTTTTTTGATTGAAACAAAGTTGTATATACTTTCTTTTTCTTCTTTTAGCCATGAGTAGGTTTCTTCTTGCCATGTGTCCATAGGTCCTCCCATAACAATCATTGCATCATATTTATCTAGGTTTGGTATTTTTTCATTTTCATCCAATTCTATAGTATCTAATTGAATATTATCCTCTTTCATGAATTTAAGAAATATTCCTGGGTGTTCAATATTTATGTGTTGTAGAACTAAAAATTTCATATAATCCAACAATGGATAAATTAAAGATATTAATTGTTGAAGGCAACACAAATGAGGAAAATATTAATTTTGATGCCGCAGGTTGTGTTCCTCAATCAGAAAACTTTAAGTTGCATGTAAAAAAAATTGATCCAAATTGTGAAATAGATATTGTGTCTCCTGGAGATGACAAATCTGTTTCTAAGATTATTTTATCATTAAAAAAATACAGTGGAATTATTTTAACAGGAAGTACATTAAGAGTTAACGACAACAGCAGTGAGATTAAAAAACACATTCAATTTGCAAAAAAATGTTTTGATAATGAGAAAAAAATTTTTGCAGCGTGCTGGGGGTTGCAAATAACTGTTACCGCTGCAGGTGGAAAATGTAGGGTTTCACCAAGTGGAGCTCACATTGGTATAGCACAAGATATTCAGCTTACAGAAGAAGGAAAAAAGCATAATTTATTCTCATCAAAGTTATATAAATTTACAGCACCTGCTTTCAACCATGATGAGGTTGTGTCTCCACCACCTAATTCAGTTTTACTTGCAAGTGATAAAATTAATAAATTTATGGCTTTACAGTTCAATGTAGGAAAATCTGAAATATGGGGGCTGCAGTATCATCCAGAAATTCCATACAATTATATGATTAAATTGATTAAACATAGGTCAAAAGGGTTAATTGATAAATTTTTTTTTAAAGATATTAATCAATTAAATTCTCATATAGGAACTATTGAAAAAGCTGAAAATGAACTTAAAGATGATATAAGAACCCTTGAACTTAAAAACTGGTTAAACCATATTAAAAAATGATTAAAAAAATATTTATTTCCTTTTTCTTATTTGCGTGCATCTCTGCAAATGCAGTAGAAAAAAAAACTAATTTTTCAATTGAAATATTTGAAAAAGCAAAAGCTTCAGGAAAAACAATTGTTATTAATTCGTATGAAGTTTGGTGTGGAACTTGTAGTGCACAAATCAAAATCTTAAATCAAGCTGAAAAAGAATTTAAAGAAATTATTTTTTTAAGTTACGAACAAAGTAAAAATAAAGATATAGCAAAAAAATTAAATATCAAGCACTGGACAACAATTGTAGTTTACAGAGGTAGCAATGAAGTTTCTCGCATAATTGGACAAACAAAAAAAGAAATAATTTATTCTGCGATCAAAGAAGGTATTTAAATATTTGATCTATAAAAAAGACTTAATAAAATATTTTGAAGATGGATGCAAAAAAGAAAATAATCTTAGCATCGGCGTGGAGCATGAAAAATTTTTATTTAACAATAAATTAAATAAAAGAATTAATTTTGAAACAGTAACTAAAATTTTTAATTTTCTAGAGCAATTTGGTTGGAAGCCTAGAAAAGAAAAAAATTATACTATAGCTTTATATAAAGAGGACAAAAGTATTACCCTTGAACCAGGTAATCAAATAGAACTTTCGGGAGCACCACTTAAATCCATACATGATAACTGCAATGAGTCTTATGAATTTCTAAATGAATTAAAAAAAGCATGTAACAATTTTGATTTAAAGATGATGGCAACAAGTTTTGATCCTTTTTCAAAATTAGTAGATATTCCAAAATCACCAAAACAACGTTACGAAATAATGACACATGAAATGCCCAAAACTGGAAAACTTAGTTTAGATATGATGTACCGAACTTGCGGTACACAAATAAATTTAGATTATACTTCTGAAAAAGATTTTATAAAAAAATTTAAGTTAAGTTCATTTTTGGCTCCACTCTCCACAGCAATTTTTGCAAACTCACCAATTACAGAAAGTAAATTAAATGGTTACCTATCTTATAGATCATATGTTTGGCAAAATACTTCCAGAGGAGGTTTACCAAGAATTTTCCTAGAAGATATGAGCTTTGAAAAATATGCAGATATGGCAATTAAAATGCCCTTATTATTTGTATTTAAAAACGGCACCCATTTAAAGCCAGAAGGGAAAACATTCAAAGATTTTATGGAAGATAAACTTTCAATTTCAAATAAAGAAAAGTCTAATATAAAAGATTTTGAAATACATTTAGCAACTATTTTTACCGAAGTGCGCTTAAAAAAATATATTGAGATTAGATCTTTAGACACCTGCGAATGGGATTGTCACTGTGGTGGCCCCGCATATTACACTGGTTTAATTTATGGAAATTTAGAAGAAGCATTAGAAATTATTAATAAATGGAAATTAACAGAAGTACTTAACGCATATGTTGAGTCACCTAAAAAAGGTTTAAATTCTATTATTAATAACAAAACATTATTAGAATGGGGAAAAATTTTCTTAAATTTAGCAAAAAAAGGTCTCGAAAAAAGATCTATTAAAAATAGAACAGGTAATGATGAAAGAGTTTTTTTACGAAGTGTTGAAAGTGTATTAAATAACAATAAAAATAAAGCTAACCTCGCGATTGAAAATTTTGAAGATCAAAAAAATTTAGAGTTTTTATATGAAAAAATATAAAAAAATAGTTGCTATACAAGGTGACGCTATTCAAACAATTAATGTCAAAACTGACACAACTCTTTTATTAGCGTTAGAAGCCCAGAGAAGAGCTTATACAATTTATTACTATGAGACGAAAGATCTCACATTTTCTAATAATACTGTCTATGCTTTAAGTAAAGAAGTTGAATTTAATAAAAATAAAAATAAATTTTATTCTATAAAAAATTCAAAGTTATTAAACCTTTCAAAAGCTAACTTTATTTTGATGAGACAAAATCCACCATTTAATATGGATTATATTACAGCAACATTTTTATTAGAAAAAATATCAAAAAAAACTAAAATAATTAATAATCCAAAAGCTGTAAGAAATATGCCAGAAAAGCTTTGTTCAATTGATTTTTTAAAGTTAATGCCTCCAACAATTTTTACAAAAAGTATTGATGAAATTTATAAATTTAAAAAAAAGTACAAAAAAGTAGTCATAAAACCCACCCATGGATATGGAGGTAAAAATATTCTTTTTATTAGTAAAAATTTAGTAAAATTAAAAATAAAAAATTACTTAAAAAATCATGAGCATGTAATGGTTCAAAGGTTTATCCCTGAAATAAAAAATGGAGATAAGAGAGTTTTTATAATTAATGGTATTATTAAAGGAGCAATACAAAGAGTACCCAAGAAAGGTTCCATTGTAAGTAATATAGGACAAGGAGGAAAAGCAATAGAGACTACTTTAACAAAAAGAGAATCTTATATTGCAACAATTGTTGCTAAAAACCTTAAAAAACAAAAAATCTTTTTTGCTGGTATAGATATAATAGGAAATTATTTGACAGGAGATATCAATGTAACATCTCCAACAGGAATAAAAAATTTTAAAGATTTAACTGGTAAAGATTTGTCTATTGATTTTTGGAATTACTTAGAAAAGAAGTAAATTAAAACAAGCCTTCTATTTCACCTTTATCATTAAGTTTAATTGAGTCTGCGGCAGGAACCCTTGGTAACCCAGGCATGGTCATAATAGATCCACATATTACAACAATAAATTCTGCACCACTTGATAATCTCACTTCTCGAATTGGCAGAACGTGACCTGATGGTGCTCCTTTTAAACTAGGATCAGTTGAAAAACTATATTGAGTTTTAGCTACGCAAATAGGAAATTTGCCAAATCCATCATCTTCCATTTTTTTTAATTGATCTCTAATTTTAGTATCAGCAATAATTTCACTTGCTCCATAAATTTCTTTTGCTATAGCTTCAATTTTTTTCCACAAGGGTGTTTCGGCGGAGTATAAAAATTTGAATTCATTTTTTTTTGATTTCGCACAAAGTTCTACTACATTATTAGCAAGATCTTTTGTTCCTTCGCCCCCATTAGACCAGTGACTACAAAGACTTACTTTTACATTAAGTTTTAAACAGTATTCTTCTATAGTTTTTACCTCTTCACCGGTGTCAGTAATAAATTGATTTATTGCTACCACAACTTCTAAACCAAATTTTTTTATATTCTGGATATGCCTTTCAAGATTTGGCAAACCCTTTTTTAAAGCATCTACATTTTCTTTTTTGAGATCATCTTTTTTTATTCCACCATGCATTTTTAAAGCTCTAATTGTTGCTACCAAAACAACACAACTTGGCTTAATATTTGCTTTACGACATTTAATATTTAAAAATTTTTCAGCACCCAGGTCAGCTCCAAACCCAGCTTCAGTGACAACATAATCAGATAATTTTAAAGCAGTTTTTGTTGCTATGATTGAATTACAACCATGTGCAATATTTGCAAAGGGTCCACCATGAATAATAGCAGGATTATTTTCTAATGTTTGAGTAACGTTAGGTCGGATAGCATCTTTTAGCAAAACTGTCATTGGGCCATGTGCATTTATATCTTTAGCGTAAATTGGTTTTTTATCTCTACTGTAGGCTACCGTGATATTTCCAATTTTTTCTTCTAAATCTTTTAAATTATTGGACAAACAAAATATCGCCATAACCTCGGAAGCAACTGTAATATCAAATCCATCCTCTCTTGGAAAACCATTGGATACACCACCAAGATTTACATTAATAGAGCGAAGTGCTCGATCATTTAAATCCACAACTCTTCTCCAAACAACCCGCCTAACATCAATATTTAATTTATTTCCCCAATAAATATGATTATCAATTAAAGCAGATAAAAGATTGTGAGCAGAAGTTATTGCATGAAAATCACCAGTAAAATGTAAATTAATTCTTTCCATTGGAACAACTTGCGCATAACCTCCACCTGCAGCACCACCTTTCATTCCAAAAGAAGGCCCAAGACTAGGCTCCCTCAAACATACAATTGCTTTTTTTCCAATTTTATTTAATCCATCGCTCAACCCTACAGATGTTGTTGTTTTACCTTCACCAGCAGGCGTTGGGGTAATAGCAGTAACTAAAATTAAATGGCTATTTTTTTCTTTAAGTTTATTAATATATTCTAAATTTATTTTAGCAATATAGCGGCCCATAGGCATAAAAGTCTCAGGTTCATCAGGAACATTAAGCTTTGCTAATACATTTTTTATTGGATGCATTTTTGCTGCTCTTGCTATTTCAATATCTGATTTTATGTCACTCATCGGCACTGCTATATCTAAAAAAATACAGTATGTATAGACAATATTTTTAAGGTCTTTTACAATTTAATAAGGTTATATTACACTGATACAATGCAAAAATATTCAATTTTTAGCCTAATTAAAAATGCATTTACCAATCATCAAAATTGGGATGTTGTATGGAGAGATCCTGAACCAAAGAAAGAGTATGATGCAATAATTATTGGTGGGGGCGGACATGGTCTTGCTACTGCTTACTATTTGGCAAAAGAACATAAAATTACAAATATTGCTATTCTTGAAAAAGGCTGGATAGGAGGAGGTAATGTTGGAAGAAACACAACAATATTAAGATCAAATTATATGTTGGATGAAAACGGTTTGTTTTATGAGCATGGAATGAAACTATGGGAAAATTTATCACAAGAATTAAATTATAATGTTATGTACTCGCCAAGAGGCATTATAAATTTAGCACACTCCGACGCACAACTAAACACATATGCACGAAGAGGAAATTCAATGAGATTAAATAATATTGATGCGGCAATGCTTGGAAGAGAAGAATTAAAAAAAATGATTCCATTTGCAGATTTTTCTGTATCAGCAAGATTTCCAATTTTTGGTGCATTAATGCAACCACGTGGAGGAACAGCCAGGCATGACGCAGTAGCTTGGGGATATGCTAGACAAGCAGATTCGATGGGCGTAGATATTATACAACATTGTGAAGTTACAGGCTTTAATATTAAAGATGGCAAAGTTCAAGGTGTACAAACATCTAAAGGAAATATTAAAACAAAAAAAATAGGATTATGTGTGGCCGGCAGCACTTCTTTATTGGCAGAAAAATTAAATATGAAATTACCAATTGAATCACACATTCTTCAAGCTTGTGTTTCAGAGCCTGTAAAACCTTTTTTAGATCACGTAGTTACATTCGGAGCTGGTCATTTTTACTGCAGCCAATCAGACAAAGGTGAAATGGTTATGGGTGGAGATTTAGATGGATATAATAGTTATGCGCAAAGAGGTAATCTTCCAACTTTGCAACATGTTTTGTCAGAAGGAGTTGCTATGTTTCCAAACTTGAGTAGATTAAAAATATTGCGAACCTGGGGAGGAATTATGGATATGTCCATGGACGGATCTCCAGTTATCGACAAGAGTCATATTGAAGGTCTATATTTAAATTTTGGTTGGTGTTATGGAGGTTTTAAAGCTACTCCTGTTTCAGGGTGGACATTTGCACATACTATTGCACAAGATAGACCTCATAAATTAAATGAAAAATTTAAATTAAATAGATTTAATACCGGACATCTTATTGATGAAAAAGGTGTAGGTACAAAAACTTGGATAGGATAGTAGATGTTAGAAATTAGATGCCCTTATTGTGGAAAAAGATCACAAAATGAATTTTCTTATGGTGGTGACGCAAGTGTAAAAAGACCTGTACTCGAAAAAGAAATTTCAGATAAAGAGTGGGATGATTTTGTTTATTTTAGAAAAAATATAAGAGGGTCTCACGCAGAATTTTGGCATCACGTAGCAGGATGCAGGCAGTGGTTTAAGGCTCTGAGAAACACCGCAACACACGAAATTTTAAAAACAGCTAAAATCAGTGAGGATTTATAATATTTTAATGTTACAAAAATATAGATTAAAAAAAATTGGTTATATTAATAGAGATAAAAAAATTTCATTTAAGTTTAATGGAAAAAAATATTTTGGTTATAAAGGGGATACTTTAGCCTCCGCTTTATTAGCTAACGGCGTTCATTTAGTGGGAAGAAGTTTTAAGTATCATAGACCTCGCGGAATTATAGGAGCTGGCGTAGAAGAACCTAATGCGCAAGTACAGTTATATAAAGGAGCTAAAACAGAACCTAATGCTATGGCCACAACTGTTGAGTTAGTTGAGGGATTAGTTGCAAAAAGTCAGAATTGTTGGCCATCAGTATCATTTGATTTTGGTGCCATAAATAATTTTTTAAGTAAATTTTTTCCAGCTGGCTTTTATTACAAAACTTTTATGTGGCCAAAAAATTTTTGGTATAAAATTTATGAGCCTATTATTAGAAAAGCAGCGGGCTTAGGAGTTGCGCCGCTTGAACCCGATCCAGACAAATATGAGCATAAATTTGAATATTGCGATATTTTGGTTGTAGGTTCAGGACCCTCTGGTTTGGCAAGCGCATTATCTGCAGCAAAAAATGGAGCTAGAGTTATTTTAGCTGAAGATAAACCAAGATTTGGAGGAAGCCTTTTAATGGACGAAGTAACAATAGGAAATAAAAAAGGAAATGAATGGGTTGATGAAACTATTACATTATTAAAATCAATGCCGAATGTTACAATAAAAAATAGATCACAAGTTTTTGGATATTATGATCATAATATGATGGTAATGCTTGAGAGAACAAAAGATCATATAGAACAACCAAATAAATTTATTCCAAGACAAAGGCTTTGGTATATAAGAGCTAAAGAAGTTATAATTTCAACCGGCTCAATAGAGAGACCTTTAGTTTTTGGCAATAATGACAGACCAGGCGTCATGTTAGCTTCATCTGCAAAAGAATATATAAAAGTATATGGAGTAACTGTTGGTAAAAAACCAATTATTTTTACAAATAATGACAGTGGATATGACGCTGCAATAGATTTTAAAAAAAATGGAATTGATCCATTAGTTGTTGATGTAAGATCAAGCTCACAAAGCTCAGTTGTACAGGAAGCAAAAAATTTAAATATTAATATTAAATTTTCTCATGGAGTTGTTAATGCCTTGGGTTATAAAAAAGTAAAAGCTGCAGTTATAGGGAAATTAAATAAAGATAAATCTAGCTATGAAAGACTAGAAAAAATTGTTTGTGATTGTATATGTGTTTCAGGAAACTGGACACCAACAGTTCATTTATCCTCACAATCAGGAAATAATTTAAAATTTGATGAAAAAGTTAATGCCTTTATTCCTAACCATTCCAAGCAAAATGAAAGTACTATTGGATCTGCAAATGGCACTTATACTTTGAAAAAAAGTTTAGAAGAAGGTTTTAACAAAGGTTTTGATTTATCAAAAAAAATAACTGGAACAGATTTAAAAAGCTTAATTCCAACATCCAATGAGAGAAGTTATGGCCAACAAGATAAATTTTGGTGCATGCCTCTTCCAAAAAATAAAAAGTATAAAAGATGTGTGGATTTCCAGAATGATGTTTATGTAACAGATATAGAGTTAGCAGTAAGAGAAGGATTCAGATCTATTGAGCATGTAAAAAGATATACAACGCTCGGTATGGCGACTGATCAAGGAAGAACAAGCAATTTGAATGGTTTACAATTAGTTTCAAATATTGAAAAAAAAATAGTACCGGAAGTGGGACACACAACTTTTAGACCACCTTATACGCCTGTAACAATAGGAGCTATTGTAGGAAGAGAAGTAGGAAAAAATTATCGACCTACAAGAAAATCACCAATGCATTCATGGCACGAAGATAATAATGCTGTTTTTGTTGATGCAGGCCTTTGGCTTAGAGCGCGTTATTATAAACAGGACAATGAAACCTTAATTGAAGCTGCTAAGCGTGAAGCTACCAACGTAAGAACTAATGTGGGAGTCTGTGATGTCACTTCACTTGGAAAAATAGATATAAAAGGATCAGATAGTGCAGAATTTTTAAATAGAATTTATACAAATGCTTGGAAAAAGCTTCCTATCGGTAAAGCTCGTTATGGCGTCATGTTGCGTGAAGATGGAATTGTTTTTGACGATGGAACAACAACAAGAATTTCAGAAAATCATTATCACATGACAACAACAACAGCACAGGCCGTCAATGTTCTTTCCCATTTAGAATATTATTTACAGGTAGTTTGGCCAGAGTTAAATGTTAATGTTTTATCTATAACTGAACAATGGGCGGGAGCTGCTTTAGCTGGGCCTAATTCCCGAAACGTATTAAGTAAACTTTTTCCAAATATAGATGTTTCCAATGAATCAATACCATTTATGGGCTTTAGAGAAGCAGATTTGTTTGGTGTTCCTACTAGAATTTTCAGAATTTCTTTTTCTGGTGAGCTTGCATATGAATTAAATGTTGAGTCTGGATATGGAATTTTTATGTGGGAAAAAATTATGGAAATAGGAAAAGAATATTCAATTGAACCCTATGGAACGGAAGCACTTTCGACTTTACGAATAGAAATGGGACATGTGGCAGGATCAGAAATAGATGGAAGAGTTATTGCGTCTGATCTTCTATTAGACGGAATGTTAAGTAAAAAAAAAGACTTCATTGGAAAAAGATCATTAAATCGTCCAGCCTTTTTAAACCCCGAAAGAGAAAGAATTGTTGGAGTAATTCCTTTAGATAAAAAAACAATGATACCAGAAGGCTCTCACTTAGTAACTAATAGCAGCACTAATTTACCCAACCCGAAACTTGGGCATATATCAGCTTCATGTTGGAGCGTTGAGTATAATAATCCTTTTTCTTTAGCTATTTTAAAAGATGGAAAAAAAAAAATAGGAGAAAAACTTTATGCTCTTTCTCCACTTAAAAATAAGAGTATACCAGTGGAAATAGTATCTTCGCACTATGTAGATCCTAAAGGAGAAAGAGTTAGATCATGACAGCCATTTCGCCGTTACAAACTATACACAAAAAAGGTTTTTTTGGTGATCACCATAAAAAAAAAGAAAGTGATCTTATAAAAATAAGTGAAGAAAAAAACTTATACATTTTTCAAATTTTTCAATATAAAGAATCAAAATTGCAGACAAAAAATTTGAAAATTGACAATTTAGAATTCAATTTTGAAAGTTGTAAGGTTCTGTCTAATAAAGACACAAGAATTTTGTGGACTGGCCCAAACACATGGTTAGCTATTTCAAAAAAAGAAAGTATTTCAAAGACTATTAAAAAAAATTTTGATAGTAAAAATTTTGCAGTTACTGATATCTCTCATTCTAGAGCTATAATTCAAATTCAAGGATTTCATAGCAAAGAAGTATTAAAAAAAGGATGCCCAATTAACCTTAATAAATTTGAAAAAAATAATTGCGCAGGTACAGTTTTCCATGGAATTACTATTGTAGTTGATTGTATTAATGACAATCCAAATGCATTCAATTTACTTACTCTTAGAAGTTTTGGGGAATCTTTGTATCATCATATTACTGACGCTTCATTAGAGTATGGTTATATAAGTTTGTAATTTATATTTTAGACATTTCAAGATGAAGTTTTGTTCCAGAATACCTATATTTTTTTGCAATCACTTCATTTAATTCAACGCCTAAGCCAGGTTTAGTTGATGGAATAACATGACCCTTCTCCCATTTAATAGGTTCTTGAAGAATTTCTGAACAAAAACCACCCCAATCTTTTATTCCTTCTAATATTAGGAAATTTGGACTGCATGTAGAAATCTGAATATTAGCTGCTCCAACTATAGGTCCACAATAAAGATGTGGAGCAATTTGTGCATAATATGTTTCAGCTAATCCTGCAATTTTTTTTGCCTCAAGAATTCCACCAACCCTTCCTAAATTCATTTGTAATATACAGGCACCTCGGGACTGAAGTATTTTTGAAAATTCGTATTTTGTTGTTAATCTTTCACCTGTAGCAATAGGTATACTTGTAGAAGTGGCAACTTTTCCCATCTCTTCAAAATTTTCAGGAGGAACTGGTTCTTCTAACCACATGGGATCAAATTTCTCTAAGCGTTTAGCTAATCTAATTGCCGAAGCCGTTGTCATTTGACCGTGTGTTCCAATTAATAAATCACATTTATTTTTTACAGAATCATAAATAATTTTTACAAATTTTTCAACTTTAACAAGGTCTTCCAAGGATAAATTCCTCGGATCTAAGGGTGTATATGTGCCGACAGGATCGAATTTTACTGCAGTAAAACCTTTTTCGATATATTCGTTTGCTCTTTCAGCAGCAAGGTTAGCATTAGTGTAAACATCAGCTTTGTCTGATTTTTTTGGATATAGATATGTATATGAACGTAACTTTTTATGAACTTGCCCACCAAGCAATTCATAAATTGGTTTACCTAATTCTTTACCAATTATATCCCAGCATGCCATTTCAATTCCACTAATTATTCCCATGAGGGAAATATCTGGTCTTTGCGTGTAACCACTTGAATAAATTGTTCTCCATAATTTTTCTATTTTAAAAGGATCTTTATCTTTTACATATCTTTCAAAAATATCCTCAATCATTTTTGAAACAACTTTTGGATGAAATGGAATTGAATAAATTTCTCCATAACCTATAATACCCTTGTCAGTAATTAGTTTTATAAAAACCCAATATCTTCCGCCAAAATGTGGAGGAGGATTCCCAACGATAAAGGTTTTTATTTTTTTTAATTTCATTATTTTTTACGATTATTATTAAATTTTCTCATGAAATAAGAAAAATTACAATCATAAGTTGTCCTCGGGGTTCCAAATTATTTTAATATATGTTTGAATGCGTTTTATAAATAAAAAAAATAATAAATAGGATAAAAATGAGAATAACTAAAAAACTATTAATTTCTGCAGTAGTTGCTTTGGGTTTTACGTTTTTTAACGTAAACGCTAACGCCGCTTGTGGAAAGATATCAATTGCTAATATGAACTGGGCTTCTGCTAACTTAATGGCTGAAGTTGATAAAGTGATCTTGGAAAAAGGTTATGATTGTACAGTTGAATTAATTCCAGGCGCTACAATGCCAACTTTTACATCTATGAATGAAAAAGGTGAACCAGATGTAGCTCCAGAATTTTGGGCAAACTCTGCACTTGAAGCTTTAACAAAAGCTACAGATGAAGGCAGAATGCACACATTAAATAAAGCACCGATAGTAGGTTTAGGCGAAGGATGGTGGATACCACCAAGTACTTTAGAAAAGTACCCTGAACTAACAACTGCTGCTGCAGTTTTGGCTAGACCGGATCTATTTCCGCATCCAGAAGATGCATCAAAAGGTGGTTTTCATATATGTCCTCCAGGATGGGCTTGTGAGTTAATAAACAAGCAAATGTTCGTAGGTTGGGGCATGGAAGCTAAAGGATGGAAAATAGTAGAAACAGGTTCTCAGGCAGGTTTAGATGGCACAATAGCAAAAGCTGTTGAGCGTGGTGAGAATTGGTTTGGATATTATTGGTCTCCAACATCTATTATTGGAAAATATAATATGAAGAGTGTTGATATGGGTAAATGGGGTGGCGATGATAACTGGACACAATGTTTAATTAAACCTGAACAAGATTGTGCGACTCCAAAACAATCTTCTTGGATTAAATCTGAAGTTTATACAATTACTACAGACAACTTCAAAAAAACAGCTGGTAAAGATGGTATGAAATATCTTAAAAAACGTGTTTATCCAGGTGAAGTTATGAATGGAATGTTAGTTTATATGGCTGACAACCAAGCTGAAGGTGCCGATGCAGCTATTGAGTTCTTGAAAAAACATGAAGATGTTTGGACTAAATGGGTATCAGGTAAAGTTGCTAAGAAAATTAAAGCAGCCCTTTAAAAAATAGAATTATCGAACCCGCTTCAATTGCGGGTTCGATCTAGATGAACATATAATAGAATTAATAATGTCATTCTTAAATCAGATACCAACTATGGACAGAGATTCTTTAAGAGAGTTAAAAAAAGGTATTGATTTAAGTTTTAGAGATTTTTCAAGAGCTTACGGTGAAGCAATAGAAGGTTTTTTTGATCCATTGCTTGCATTTTTAATATGGCTTGAAAAATTATTAGTTATAACTCCTTGGCCAATTGTTATTGGTGTTTTTGGTTTATTAGCCTGGATTGGATCAAGAAGTATTCAATTAGTTGTAGGAACAATAACCTGTTTTATTGTTATTGGCTATTTTGGAATGTGGGAAAATTGTATGGCTACTGTTGCCATTATATCTGTAGCAACACTAGTATGTATTGCCGTTGGAATACCTATTGGTGTTATTATGTCAAAATCTAGTAGGGTAGAAAAATCTGTTTTACCTGTTTTAGATATGATGCAAACTATTCCAAGCTTTGTGTATCTTATTCCCATAATAATGTTACTCGGTATTGGAAAGGTTCCAGGGTTAATAGCTGTATGCATATATGCTTTACCGCCAGTAGTTAGATTAACTAATCTTGGTATAAGAGAGGTTGATAAAGAAACACTAGAAGCGTGTGAAGCCTTTGGCGCTACACCATTCCAAAAATTGATTTCCGTACAAATTCCCTTGTCTCTTCCAACAATATTTGCTGGTGTAAACCAAACAATTATGATGGCGTTAGCTATGGTTGTTATTGCATCAATGATAGGTGTAAAAGGGCTTGGAGTTCCTATACTTCAAGCAATATCAAACCAATACTTAGCTTTAGGTTTAATGAACGGATTGGCTATTGTAGCCCTTGCAATAATCTTTGATAGAGTTACACAAAAATACGGTCAAAGAATGCAAAAACACCGTGGACAAAAAAAATAAAACAATTCATTTGCTAAAACTTAAAGATAAGATATTTTGTATTGATGTTAGATAAAAAACTTTTTTACATTAATGGAAAATGGATTTCTTCGAAAAGTTCTAAAGAAATTAAAGTTATAGATCCTGCAACTGAAAATGAATGTGCAGTAATTTCCTTGGGAAATAAAGAGGATGTTAATGATGCAGTAATTGCAGCAAAAAATGCCTTTGAAGATTGGGCATCTACAACCAAAAAACAAAGAGTAGAATTATTAGAAAAACTTTATGTAATTTATAAAAAAAGATGGACAGAAGTTGCTGAAGCTATTACTTTAGAAATGGGTGCTCCAAAAGATTTTTCAACCCAGCTTCAAGCAGGAACTGGAGCAAGCCATATAAAGTCATTTACCAAATATTTAAAAGAATTTAATTTTGAAAAAGTTCTTGGAGAACATGCAAAAGATCAAAAAATCCTTTACGAACCAAAAGGAGTTTGTGCGCTTATTACTCCTTGGAACTGGCCAATAAATCAAGTTTGTCTTAAAGTAATTCCAGCGCTTGCCGCAGGTTGCACAATGGTTCTAAAACCTTCAGAATTAGCTCCTTTATCATCAATGATACTTGCTGAAATGATTGATGAAGTGAAATTTCCTGCGGGTGTATTTAATTTAGTTAATGGTGACGGAGCAACAACTGGTGACGCTTTAACAAGTCATCCAGATATAAATATGATTTCTTTTACAGGCTCGACTAGAGCTGGAGCTTTAATTTCGCAAAATGCAGCAAAAGATTTTAAAAGAATAAGTTTAGAGTTAGGTGGAAAAGGAGCGAATATTATTTTTAAAGATGCAGATTCAGAAGCCGTTGAAAGGGGGGCATTAAGATGTTTTAGAAACTCTGGGCAATCTTGTAATGCGCCTACAAGAATGTTGGTTGAAAAATCAATGTATAATGAAGCTGTTGAAAGAGTAAAAAATTATGCCAATAAAACAAAAGTTGATTTACCAGAAAAAGAAGGTGATCACATCGGTCCAGTAATTTCCGAGACTCAATATAATAAAATTCAGACATTAATTCAGAAAGGAATAGACGAAGGAGCAAAATTAGTTGCAGGTGGAGTTGGAAAACCCAAAGGTTTAGAAAAAGGTTATTTTGTTAAACCCACAGCATTTGCAGACGTTAATAATCAAATGGAAATAGCTAGAACAGAAATATTTGGACCAGTGTTATCAATCATTCCTTTTGAAACAGAGGAAGAAGCAATTAAAATTGCAAACGACACCCCTTATGGTCTTACAAATTATATTCAAACTCAAGATCAGAAAAAAGCAAATAGAGTTGCAAGAAAATTAAGATCAGGAATGGTTGACGTTAACGGCGCAGGTATAGCGGTTGATGCACCATTTGGAGGTTACAAACATTCTGGGATTGGTCGTGAAGCTGGAGCATTGGGTATAGAAGAATTTTTAGAAGTTAAAGCAGTCGGTGGTTGGAAAGATAATTAATTGTTATTTACACTGTGCTTTATTCAAAAGATAATGGTCTAATATAACACAAGACATCATAGCCTCTCCAATTGGTACAGCTCTAATTCCAACACAAGGATCATGTCTTCCTTTAACAGATATTTTGGTATTTTTACCTTTTTTATTTACAGTTTCTCTAACATTTAAAATTGAAGAAGTAGGTTTTACTGCAAAGGACACAATAATATCTTGACCAGAAGATATACCTCCTAATATTCCACCAGCATTGTTAGATTTAAATTTAGTTTTATTACCACTGCTCCTAATTTCATCAGAATTTTCTTCACCACTTAAAAATGCTGAATACATTCCCGCTCCAACGTTTACACCTTTCACAGCATTAATGCTCATCAATGCACTAGCCAAATCTGAATCTAGTTTAGAATAGATAGGTGCACCCAATCCAGCTGGTATTCCAGAAGCTCTTATTTCAATTATTGCTCCACAAGATGAACCAGCTTTTCTAATTGAAAGTAAATATTTTTCCCACAGTTTTATTGAGTTTTTATCGGGACAAAAAAATGGATTTTTTCTTATTTCTTTTTTACTCCATTTATTTTTTTTACACCCAAGTATGCCTAATTGGGTAACAGCTCCAATAATTTGAAATTTTTTTCCTAAAATTTTATTTAAAGTTATTTTTGCTATTGCACCCGCTGCAACTCTTGATGCCGTTTCTCTCGCAGATTGTCTCCCTCCACCTCTATAGTCTCTTATTCCATATTTTAGAAAGTATGTATAATCTGCATGACCAGGTCTAAACTTATCTTTTATACTTTCGTAATCTCGAGATTTTGCATCTTTATTATATATTATCATAGAAATAGGTGTTCCAGTCGTTTTGCCTTCAAAAACTCCTGATAAAATTTGTACTTTATCATCTTCTTTTCTTTGAGATGTAAACTTTGAGTTTCCAGGTTTTCTTCGATTCATGTATGTCTGTATATCTTTTTCAGCCAGGGGAATATTAGGCGGGCAGCCATCTACAACACATCCAATGGCTGGTCCATGAGATTCTCCCCATGTAGTAAAACGAAATATCTTTCCAAAAGTATTAAATGACATTAGATTGTATTATATAGAATATTTTGACTATTTTATGAATCAAAAAAACTTATTAAATTTGAGCTCTTGTTTTATGGATCTAAAGGATCCATTTAAACTATTTGAAATATGGATGAAAGAGGCTAAAAAAAAGGAAATTAACGACCCAAATGCCCTCTCTTTAGCGACTATAAATAACAAAAATGAGCCAAGCGTTAGAATGGTTCTTTTGAAAGGAGTAACTCAAAAAGGTTTTGTTTTTTACACAAACTTAAATAGCCCAAAAAGCATTGATTTAAAAAAGAACCCAAAAGCAGGAATGTGTTTTCATTGGAAAAGCTTACAAAGACAAATTCGAATTTCAGGAAAAGTAACGCAAATTACAGATAAGGAAGCGGATCTATATTTCAACAGTAGGCCATACGAAAGTAGAATAGGAGCCTGGGCATCCGACCAATCAAAAGTTATGAAGAATAGAGCAGAATTTATAAAAAAAATTTATGACTTTAAAAATAAATACAAAAACGAAAAAAAATTACCAAGACCAAAACATTGGTCAGGATGGTGTTTAAAACCTACTTCTATTGAATTTTGGTTGGGTGACCAATATAGAATACATGAAAGATTGAAATATAAAAAAGCTCTAAGTAGTTGGAAAAAAGAAATCCTGTACCCTTAAAAAGATCTATTAAGACTGAATCCAGTTAACTTTTGTAAAATATTTTTTTCTATACTATCTTCAAATACTTCTAAAGCTCCACAAGAAATATTAACAAAGTATTCAGCTCTTTTTAAACTTGCTTTGACTGCTTTATATTTGTTTATTAAGGCTAACGTCTCACTAAAATCATCCAAATTTCTTTCATCTTTTTTAAATATTTCTTTTAAAAAAGTTCTTTCTTCATTATTGGCTCTTTGAAAAATAATAATTAAGGGTAAAGTAGCTTTACCTTCAAAAAAATCTTTTCCTATTTCTTTTCCAAAAGCTTTTTTTACAGAGTAATAATCTAACGCATCATCAGCAATTTGAAATGCTAAACCAAGATTTTTACCATATGACTCAAGTGCATCTTTCTCTTTTTTACTTTTATTTGTTATACAGGCCCCAACTCTAGTAGAAGCAGAAAATAAAGCAGCAGTTTTCATACCTATTATATTAAAATAAGTTTCTTCTAACACGTCTATTTCCCCTTTATGCTCTAATTGTAAAATTTCTCCTTGCGCAATAGTAGATGAAGTTGATGATAATAATCTTAATATTTCTGAGGATCCATCTTCAACCATCATTTCAAAACAGCGACTAAAAAGATAATCACCTACCAATATAGAAGATTGATTTCCCCAAATTGAATTTGTAGTTTTCGCTCCTCTTCTTAGTTTGCCATTATCTATTACATCGTCATGTAACAATGTTGCACTGTGAATTAACTCAATACATGCAGCTAAATTCACATCTCTATTTCCATTTGTGTATCCACACAATTTTGAGGCTGCTAATGTTAATAATGGCCTGATTCTTTTTCCACCTGAATTTAAGTGGTGATCTGTCATTTTGCGAACTAAATTTATTTTACTAGCTAACCTGTCTTCTATTAATTG
>Ga0209709_10001707_pt1 | contig 19999 bp, 22 predicted proteins | sample ArcticOcean_MG_C_2_FD_187435 | JGI IMG/M metagenome (GOLD analysis project Ga0209709, IMG submission 187435) | Marine microbial communities from western Arctic Ocean - ArcticOcean_MG_CB4_136 (SPAdes) (version 2) | ecosystem: Environmental > Aquatic > Marine > Oceanic | place: Arctic Ocean...
GTTAAGAGCATCTTCAACTCTATCTTTTCTCTCTTTTACCTCTACTTCAGTTGCTCCACCAACTTTAATTACAGCAACTCCACCAGCAAGTTTTGCTAATCTTTCTTGAAGTTTTTCTCTGTCGTAATCAGAAGTTGTTTCTCCAACTTGTTGTTTAATTTGTGTACACCTAGCTTCAATGTCAGATTTTTTACCATTACCACTGATAATAGTACTGTTATCCTTGTCAACCTTTACTCTCTTGCAAGATCCAAGATCAGTAAGTTTAACATTTTCAAGTTTAACACCTAAGTCTTCCGAGATAACCTGACCACCTGTTAAGATAGCAATATCTTCAAGCATTGATTTTCTTCTGTCACCAAAACCTGGAGCTTTAACTGCAACTACTTTTAAACCACCTCTAAGCTTGTTTACTACGAGAGTTGCGAGAGCTTCACCCTCAACATCTTCCGAGATAATCATTAATGGTCTTCCAGCTTGCACAACAGCTTCCAATAATGGAACCATTGGTTGTAAGTTAGTTAATTTTTTTTCATGTAATAAAATAAAAGGATTTTCTAACTCTGTAGTCATTTTATCTGCATTTGTAATAAAGTATGGTGACAAATATCCTCTATCAAACTGCATACCCTCTACAACATCTAACTCTGTTTCAATTCCTTTTGCTTCCTCAACCGTGATAACACCTTCATTACCAACTTTTTGCATAGCTTTTGCAATCATGTTACCGATTTCTTTATCACCATTAGCTGAAATTGTTCCAATTTGAGCAATCTCATCACTATCTTTAACTTTTTTTGCTGAAGCAATTAAATTAGATTTAACATGAGCTACTGCTGCTTCAATTCCTCTTTTAACATCCATAGGGTTCATGCCTGCAGTAACATATTTTACACCTTCTTTAACAATTGCTTGTGCTAAAATAGTTGCCGTAGTTGTTCCATCACCAGCTTCCTCATTTGTTTTGCTAGCAACTTCTTTAACCATTTGAGCACCCATATTTTCAAATTTATCTTCTAAATCTATTTCCTTAGCAACTGTAACACCATCTTTAGTAATTCTTGGTGCACCATAAGATTTGTCTATAACAACATTTCTACCTTTTGGTCCCAGTGTAACCTTAACTGTATCTGCTAAAATATTAACACCTCTTATCATTGCTGCTCTTGCTTCAGAGTCAAATTTTACAACTTTTGCCATTTTATTTTCTCCTTTTTATTAAATTATTTTCCAGAAATACCCATAATGTCAGACTCTTTCATTATGCTATATTCTTTACCATCGATTTTGATTTCAGTTCCTGACCATTTTCCAAAAAGAACCTTGTCTCCAACCTTAACATCCATTGGAATTAATTTTCCATCTTCAGTTTTTGCACCCCCACCAACAGCGATCACTTTACCTTCTTGAGGTTTTTCCTGAGCCGTATCTGGGATAATTATTCCTCCAGCAGTCTTTTCACTGCTATCTAAAACTTCTATTAAAACTCTATCGTGTAACGGTTTAAATTTCATAAATTCTCCTTTTAGTATGCGTCTCATATAGCTATTAGCCATACTATTTCAAGGTTAAGTGAAAAAAATATGTTATGAAAAAACCTAAGAAATTGTGTTTTTTTTGAGTTATACCTCATCTAATGACGAAAAATTTAGATAATGAAGGATTGAGATCGATTGTAAACGATTATGACATATTTTATATCGATTTATGGGGGGTAATTCATGATGGGATTGTTCTTCATAAAAAAGCAATTGAAGTCTTGGTAGAGATCAATAAAGCCAAAAAAGATTATGTCCTTTTAACTAATGCACCTAGACCAAATATTATTGTAAAAAAATTCTTAGAAAAAATGGGGATGGAAAAAGAAATTAGGGAAAACGTTTATTCTTCTGGAGAAGCAGCCTTAACCTACTTAAGAAAAAATCATATAAAAGATAAATTTTATCACATAGGGCCACCAAGGGATTTTGATTTGTTTTTAGATTTTAAAAAAAACAAAATAAAAGATATAAATGGAAGTAAATATTTACTATGTACAGGATTATTCGAAGAACACGAAGATGACTTTGGATACTATAAAGATCTTTTTAAAGATTCTATTAATAAAAAAATGATTTGCACTAATCCAGATCTAATAGTGGATAGAGGCAAGAAAAGAGAATTTTGCGCAGGCTCAGTAGCATTAATATTTGAAAAAATAGGAGGGAAAGTAGTTTATTTTGGAAAACCTTTTCCCGAAGTTTATAATCAATCAATTAATAATGAAAATAAAAAAATTTTATCAATTGGTGATAATTTGAATACTGATATTAAAGGAGCAAATCTTTTAAACTTTGATTCATTGATAATATCAGATGGTGTTCACAAAGATGAAATTAAAAAAGAAGGCATAGATATAGTTTCAAAAAAATATGAAGTTGTTGTAAATTTTATTCAAAGTGAGCTTAAATGGTAAAAAATGAAACTATATAAAAATTTTAATATTTCTAAAAATCATAAAAAATCAATAATTTTGATTGGAAATTTTGATGGCGTTCATGCAGGACATCAAAAATTATTTAAATTAGCAAATAACTATAAGAAAAAATTTAATTTAAATATTGGCGTATTAACATTTGAGCCAATGCCCAAGATGTTTTTTAATAAAATTATAAAAAACTTTAGAATTTCAAATATTAACCAAAAAAATACAATTCTAGAAACCCTAGGAGTTGATTTTATAATTACAAAAAAGTTTAATAAACAATTTTCTAAAATTAAATCTAATTTTTTTATTAAAGAAATTTTAACTAAAAAATTAGAGGCAAAATATATATTTGTTAGTAATAATTTTAAATTTGGTAATAAAAGAGAAGGGGATGTTAATCAATTAATTAAAAATGAAAAAATTTATGATTATAAAATCGTAAACCCTCAACCATTAATATTGAGTCAAAAAGTTATTTCTTCTACCTATATTAGGAATCTTCTAGAAAAGGGTAATTTAAAAAAAACTAATAAATTACTAAACAGAAATTGGTCAATCGAAGGAATGGTTCAAAGGGGCAGACAACAAGGACAAAAGATTGGTTTCCCGACCTGCAATATAGATATTAAGGATTATGTTATTGCTATGCCAGGGGTGTATGCAGTCAAAGTTAAGCGAAAAAACTCCAATAAATCTTTGAAAGCGATTGCAAACCTTGGTTATAGGCCAACTTTTAATCAAAAAAAAATCTTATTAGAGGTTCATATTTTTAATTTTTCTGGAAATCTTTATAATAAGTATTTATCAATTGAATTCATAAAATTTATTAGAAAAGAAAAAAAATTCAAAAACACTAATCAATTAAGAAAACAAATTCAAAGTGATCTAAAAGTTGCTAAAAGAAGTTAAAATGAGCAAAGAAAATATAAATTTACCCAAAACAGCTTTCTCAATGAAAGCTAATTTGCAAAATAAAGAACCTGAAATTTTAGACTATTGGAAAAAAATTGACCTTTATAAAGAGTTAAGAAAATCTAACAAAGGTAAAGAAAAATTTGTGCTCCACGATGGCCCACCATATGCAAATGGAAACATTCATATGGGCACAGCATTAAATAAAATTTTAAAAGATATAATCGTTAAGTTTCATCAAATGGATGGAAAAGATTCGGTTTATGTTCCAGGGTGGGATTGCCATGGCTTACCTATTGAATGGAAAATTGAAGAACAATATAAAAAAAATAAAAAAAACAAGAATGAAGTTCCAATTACAGAGTTTAGAAAGGAGTGTAGAGATTTTGCACAAAAATGGATTGAAATTCATAAAACACAATTTAAAAGATTGGGTGTTGTAGGAGATTGGGACAATCATTATGCCACTATGAGCTTTGATGCAGAAGCACAAATTGTAAGAGAGTTAGGTAAGTTTTTAAAAGAAGGAAGCCTATATAGAGGATTTAAACCCGTACTTTGGTCTACAGTTGAAAAAACTGCTTTAGCAGATGCTGAAGTAGAATATCAAGATCATAAGTCAGATACAATTTATGCTGCTTTCCCTGTTAAAAAAACAAATTTAAAAGAACTAGAAGGTACAGAAGTTGTCATATGGACAACTACGCCCTGGACAATACCAGCAAACAAAGCTTTGGCTTATAATGAATCTTTAGATTATTTAGTGATTCAATTAAATGATGATGGAGATTTTAGAGGTAAAAAAATAGTGATTGCAGAAGCTCTATTAGAATCTGTTGTTAAAGACTGTGATATTAAAAATTATGATGAAATTAAAAAATTTAAAGGAAAAGATTTTAAAGATACAATCTGTAGTCATCCATTTTTAGATCTTGGTTATGATTATGAAATTCCAATGCTTGAAGCAAGGTTTGTTACAACCGAACAAGGAACAGGCATTGTTCACTGTGCTCCAAGTCATGGTCCTGATGATTTTAATCTTTGTTTGAAACATGGTATTAAAGCAATTGAGACAGTTGATGATGACGGAAAATATACTAAAAACCTTCCTTTATTTGAAGGAACCCATATTTTTAAAGCAAACCCAATTGTTATCGAAAAATTAAAAGCACAAAAAAAACTTCTATCTAATGGAGAGTTAATTCACTCATATCCGCATTCTTGGAGATCAAAGGCCCCACTTGTTCATAGAGCAACTCCCCAATGGTTTATTTCCATGGAAAGTCACGCCTTAAGAAAAAAAGCACTAAAAGCATTAGATGACACTATATTTTATCCAGATAAAGGCAGAGAAAGAATAAAGGCAATGATTGAAACAAGACCTGACTGGTGTGTTTCAAGACAAAGAGTTTGGGGAGTTCCGTTACCTATATTTGTTCATAAAACCACCAAAAAAATTTTAGTTGATGATGAAGTAAACGAAAACATCGCAAGCATTTATGAAAAAGAGGGCTCTGATTGCTGGTTCTCTGATGCACCACAAAGATTTTTAGGCAATAAGTATAGAGCAGAAGATTATGATAAAATAAGTGACATTGTTGAGGTATGGTTTGATAGTGGCTGTACACATGCGTTTGTTTTAGAAAAAAGAGAAGATCTTCAATGGCCTGCATCAATGTATTTAGAAGGATCCGATCAACATAGAGGATGGTTTCATTCATCATTACTAGAGTCATGTGCAACCAGAGGTCGGGCTCCCTATGAGTCAATATTATCACATGGGTTTGTTGTAGATGGCAAAGGTCTTAAAATGTCAAAGTCAGTTGGCAATGTAATAGCCCCTGAAGAGATTTTAAAAAAATATGGTGCTGATATTTTAAGAATATGGGTTGCTTCATCAAATTATGCAGAAGACCTAAGAATTGATTATTCTATTCTAGAACAGCATGCAGATTCTTATAGAAAAATTAGAAATACATTTAGATATTTGCTTGGAAACATAAATGATGATTTTAAGAAAATTGATATAGAAAAATTAGATTTAAATCAATTGCCAGAATTAGAACAGTATATGTTGCAAAGAGTTTATGATTTAAATGAAAATTTTCAAAATTATTTTAAATCATATGACTTTCATAACCTTTACAAAGAGCTTTTAAATTTTTGTACAGTAGATTTGTCAGCTTTTTATTTTGATATCAGAAAAGATGCTTTGTATTGTGACTCAAAAGATTCAGAAAAAAGAAAAAGTAGTATTATTGTATTAAATATAATTTTAGAGTCTTTAATTAAATGGTTTGCTCCTATACTTTCGTTTACTACAGAAGAAATTTTTAAACTAATAAATCAAGATAAAAAAAGCATTCACCTAGAAAAATTTATGAAATTCCCCAAATCCTTTAAAAATGACAAGTTAAATAAAAAATGGGAAGAGTTAAAGAAAATTAGAGATATTTGCAATATTAGCATTGAAGAAAAAAGAGCTAGCAAGGAAATTGGGTCAAGTCTTGAAGCAAACTTAGTAATTAGGATAAATGAAAAATTATTTAATTATACAGAGAATGTAGATTTTTCAGAATTATGCATTACTTCTGTGGCAAAAGTTGAAAAAGCTGAAACAGAAAAAGTGACTGTTAAGACTACCAAAGCAAAGGGAGTTAAATGTAAAGTTTGTTGGAAAATTAATATTAACCAATGTGAAAGACATCCAGTTTAATTAAAAACTTAATGATAAAAATAAATTTCAAAAAAATTTTATTAAATACTTTATCTGTTTCAATAATATTTTTGATAGATAGAATATCAAAAATTTATATACTTAAATTGGCAGAGCTAGAAAATAGTGTAGATTTTTATTTAACTGATTACTTAAATATTTACCTAATATGGAATAAGGGTATAGCTTTTGGAATATTGTCGTTTGATGATGATTATATTTACAATATAATAAGTTTACTAATTGCGTTTATAATAATTGTTATTTTAATAATGATTATCAAAACAAATGGGTTCAAAAAACACTGTTTAATACTTATTTTGGGGGGTGCACTAGGAAATCTATTTGATAGGGTCTATTTTTCAGCAGTTCCAGATTACATTGATTTTCATATTGGAAATTTTCATTGGTTTATTTTTAATGTAGCAGATATATTCATCACTACAGGAGTGATTTGTCTTATTTATGCAGAAATATTTTTTAATAGAAAAAAAGATGAATAATATATTCAAATATTTTTTTTGTTTATTGATTGTTATGGTCAGTCTAAATGGCTGTCAATCAGTAAAAGATGGTCTGTCTGGGAAAAAGAAAAATAGTGCAGATGAATTTTTAGTAAAAAAAAAAAATCCATTAGTATTACCACCAGAATTTGGAAAATTACCTCAACCTAAAAGTTTAAATACAAAAGAGATAAAAGAAAAAGAGGAAGATATTAATTTAGATAGTGTATTTGGAAACAAATCTAACACTAAAGATAATACCCCAGGAGACAAAAAAATAGATATTTCAATAGAAAAATCGATTATAGAAAAAATTAAAGATAATTAATGTTAACCAAAAATATTGTTTTTAAAAATTTTAAATTAAAAAAAGATAATAAAAAAATCAGACATGATTTTAAATCATTTTTAAAAGAAAATAGCATATTGCTTAAATCATTAAGTGCTAATTATAAAAATAGTTATAATAAAAAACTTATATCTAAATACAAAAATTTTTTAAATGTAAGAATTATTGGAATGGGTGGTTCAATATTAGGAACAAAGGCGATTTATAATTTTTTAAAATATAAAATAAAAAAGAATTTTTATTTTATGGATAACCTTCAAACAAATATTTTTTTTTTTAAGGGAAAAAAAAAGAATCTTAATATAATAGTTTCTAAATCTGGAAATACCTTAGAAACAATATCTAATACAAATATAATCGTAAAAAAAAGAGATGAAAATATTTTTATTACAGAAAACAAAAAAAGCTATTTATCAGTTCTTGCTCAAAAGTTAAAAGCTCAAATTGTACATCATAATAATTATATAGGTGGAAGATATTCTGTATTATCTGAAGTAGGAATGTTGCCAGCTGAGTTAATGGGTTTAAATGAGAAAAAATTTAAGCAAATCAATAATTTAATAAAAAATAGAAAATTTATTAATTTATTAACAGCAAATGTGAGCAACACACTTTATTTTTTGAAACAAAAAAAATTCAATTCTATAATTCTTAATTATGATGAAAGGTCTATAAATTTATTTAAATGGTACCAACAATTATTGTCAGAGAGTTTAGGAAAAAAGGGTGCTGGAATTCTTCCAACGATATCTTCTCTGCCAAAAGATAACCATAGCCTCATGCAACTTTATTTGGATGGTCCAAAAAATAATTTTTTTACTTTTTTTCATGTAAAAGAAAAAAATTCCCATAAAATTATTAATAATAAAATTCTTTCATCACATTCTTATTTAAAAAACAAAAGTATAAATCAAATAATATCTGCTCAAAAACTAGCCACACAAAATGTTTTTTTAAAAAAGAATATACCATTTAGAAGTTTTGAAGTTTTAGAAAGAGATGAAAAAACCTTAGGAGAGTTATTTTGTTTTTTTATTTTAGAGACAATATTGATAGCCCGAGCCTTAAAAATTAACCCATATGACCAACCTTCTGTAGAGTTAATAAAAAAGGAAACAAAAAAAAAATTAGCTTAATAATAATTTCCAAATATTATTTTTGAAATACCATAGGTTCTTTCTTCAATAATTCTAAAATTTTTAGGAAATTCATCTTTTTCTTTTTTATGTCTATGAATAATAACTATTCCTTTTTTAGCTAACACATCAGATATAATTATTTTTTCTAATAACAACAAAAGATCTTTCTCTTTGTAAGGTGGATCCATAAATATTATGTCAAACTTTTCTTTAAAATTTGTAAAATTTGATTTGTTAAATATATCTTCCTCTATCACTAAAGAATTATTTTGATAATTAAGATTAGAAATATTTTTCTTTAGAATAGTTAAAACCTCTTTATAGTTCTCTACAAAAGTTAAGAAAGATGCCCCACGCGATAAGCATTCCAATCCAAACGATCCTACACCTGAAAATAAATCTAAAATATTTGAATTCTCTATTTTAATATTAAGCTTATTTGAATGTAGAATGATATTAAATATTGATTCCTTTGTTAAATCTTTAAGCGGTCTAGTAGCAATATCTTTTGGTTCAAGGATTTTTTTCCCCCTAAAATTTCCAGAAATAATTCTCATTAATTGATAACTTTATAACCAATATCTTTTCTAAAAAAACCATTATCCCAATTTAATGAATTAATTAAACCAAAAATTTGATCTCTACTTTTTGAAAAATCTTCTGATACACATACAAAATTTAATACTCTGCCACCCACAGCATATATCTTCTCGTCAACTTTTTTTGTACCAGCATGATAACAATATTCATTTTTTTCAAGACTAATTTCATGAATATTTTTTATTAAGATATTTTTTTTAAAATCATCGGGATAACCTTTGGAACACAAGACAATGCACATGCTTTTTTTATTTTGCCATTCTATTTTTTTTTCATCGAGATTTTCATTACAACAAGCAATAAAGAGATCTAGTAAATCTGAATTTAGTTTCGGTAAAATGGCCTGACATTCTGGGTCTCCCATTCTAACATTATATTCAATTAAATATGGTTCATTTTCTACTATCATAAGTCCAGCATATAAAAATCCTTTATAGAAAGTGCCAATATCTTGAAGACCTTTCATTGTTGGTTCAATTATTTTCTGTATAATTTTTTTTTCCAATTCTTTATTAATTAGTCTTGATGGAGAGTAGGCACCCATACCTCCAGTGTTTTTACCTTTATCACCTTCGTGAACTCTTTTATGGTCTTGTGCTGTTTCAAAGGTTTTAATTGTTTTGCCGTCACTTATAATAAAATAACTCATTTCCTCACCCTTAAGAAATTCCTCAATAAGTAAGTTTTTTGCTTTTCCAAATTTACCATCGAATATTTCTTTTATTGCAGCTTTAGCTTCATTATTACCGTCACATATATAAACACCTTTACCAGATGCCAATCCATCTGCTTTTATAACCAATGGGTAATTAGTTTTTTCTATGAACTTATTTGCATCAGTAATATTTGTAAAAATTTCAAATTTTGCTGAAGGAATATTGTATTTTTTACAGAGCTTTTTTGCAAATATCTTGGATCCTTCAAGTTGTGATGCAACTTTACTAGGCCCAAATACCTTGATTTGATGATTTTCTAAAAAATCAACAATACCATCTACCAAGGGCTTTTCAGGTCCAACTATGATTAAATCAATATTATTTGAAAGTATATAATTTTTAATTTCATTAAAGTCATTTAAATTAATGCTAACATTTTTAGCAATCTGTGCAGTGCCAGCATTACCAGGGAAGCAGTATATTTTATCAATTTTTTTAGATTTATTTAAGGCACAGCAGATTGCATGTTCACGACCTCCACTTCCTATTATTCCAACTTTCATGTAGTAATATATAAACTAAAAATGAAAAAAAAATTAGCTAAAATAAAATATTTACCTAATAATTTTCAAATTATTGAAGAAGGTGATCATGTAATATGTGCAATATCAGGAAAAATTATAAAATTAGAAGACCTTAATTATTGGAATGTAGATCTTCAGGAACCCTACTATTCTTATGTTGAAGCATCAATGAAAAGAGAAACAAATTAACATTATTTTTACTTCCAACGATTATGAGACCAAATCCACTGATCTGGATTTTTCAAAATCATTTTTTCAAGCAAGTTGTTAAGATCCAAAGTTATTGATTTAATAGAATCTTCATTTGAATATGTCAAAGGCTTATTAATAGTTAGTTTAAAATTTATATCTTTTATTCTTTCAATATAAATAGGAACAACGCAGCACCCAAATTTTTTTACAAATTGAGCTGGGATAGTTGTTGTGAATGCCTCGTGCTTAAAAAAATTAGATTTAATTCCTTGTGAGACTCTTTGATCAATCATTAAAGCAATAGATGAGCCATTCTTAAAAAATGAAAGTAATTGTTTTGTTCCTGAAATACCCTTCTTAATTTGATTTTTACAAATATATTTTTTTCTTATTTTTTCCATTACAAAGTTTAGAAATTTATTATTAAGAGGCCTATAGATTGCTGCCAAGTTAATTCCTGATTTTTCGATATGCATAGCCATTAATTCAAAATTATTAAAATGTCCTGAAATGAATATTACAGGTTTACTAGTTTTCTTTATTTTATCTAGAATTTCTTGACCCTCTATTTGTAAATTATATTTCGAGTTAGATTTTCTAAAATCTTTTATAAATACATATTCAGATAAAATTCTTCCATAATTGCACCACATATTATGTGTTAATTCTTTTACTTGTTTTTCGTCCATGCCTGGAATTGCTCTAAGTATATTTTGTTCTATTGTTTTTTTAGACCTAAAAAGTGGGCCTATTAGAGCTACAACTTTACTAGAAAAATTTGAGGCATATTTCAAGCCTAATATTTTAAATATTAAAAAAAAAATTAATATAATTAAAAACTGAGCAAAATATTTTATTGAATTCATATCTTTGATTTTATAAAATTAATTAATTCATCTTCATCTTTAATTATAAGATCAATTCCTAAAAAATCAATTCCATCTATATAACTTGGGTCAATTTTTATATAATCTTTTTCGGTTGTTAAAATTTTTGCATTTAGTTTTTTAGCATACGATTTAATCTTATCAATGTCACTTGAGGTATATAAATAATGATCTGGAAAATTTAATTCTTCAATTATATTTAATTTATTTTTAATCAATGTTCTTTTAAAACTATCTGGATTACCAATCCCGGAAAAAACTAAAAATTTTTCATTACTACTAAATTTATTAAGATTATTTGGTTTATAGTAAGTTTCAAAAATTTTAATATTTGAGTCATATCTTCTAATTATTTTTTTAAGATCATCGTTATTTTCTTCATTGCCGTTTAAAAAAACAGCATCATATTTACTGATATTTTCTATTTTTTCTCTAAGTGGGCCCGCTGGAATTAAAAATCCATTGCCAATCCATTTTATATTATTAAAACATACAAACTTAAGGTCATAGTTTATTGAACCATCTTGTAGCCCATCATCAAAAACTGCTATTTCTATACCATCTTCAAAGGCCCTATTTAATGCTTCATTTCTAGATTTTAGGCAGTACAATTTTGTTTTATTGGCTAGCAATTTTTGTTCATCACTTTGTTTTTTGTAAAATTTTTTTATAGCTGCTGTTTTAAAATTTAGTTTATGTAAAATTTGGAAAATTTTTATAGATAAAGGTGTTTTTCCGGTACCACCAACATATATGTTGCCAATACAAATACTTTTAATATTTTTTTTTTTAATTTTATTTTTTTTTAAATTAAGTAGATAATTATTAGCAATTATTGGAAAAGTAAAAGGTATTAATAAATAAGATAATATGTTTGGCTTTTTGTAGTCCCAAAAAGCAGGTTTCATTAATTTCATTTTTTGTTAATAAAAAAGCTTACTTCTTTTAACGTTTGATTTAAAATCTTATCACCTAAATTTTTGATTTTAAATTGTATATTTTTAGAATTAATTTTATTTTTAAGGATTTTGTCTATAGTGTGCACCATTTGATCTAAGTTATGAACTTTATTGGATACTTTGTGCATATTTAAAAGATTATATATTTCGTAGAAATTCCAAACATGTGGGCCATGCACTACTTTACAACCATATCTTGCTGCCTCTAAAGGATTTTGTCCACCGTGTTTAATTAGTGAACCGCCTAAAAAAACAGTTTTACAAATCTTAAAAAAGGACTTTGTTTCACCATATGAATTGACAAGATATATATCTATATCATTATCAATTTTTTTTTTGGAATCATGTATATGAACTTTGAGGTTTAATTTTTTCATCTCATTTATAATTTTTGTGGTTCTATCAATGTGTCTTGGTATTATAATTGTTAATAAATTCTTATATTTTAATTTAAGTTGTTTATGAACATTAGCACAAAACTTTTCTTCAGTTTTGTGAGTGCTTGCGGCACACCAAATGTTTTTTGATAGGATTTTTTTTTTAATATCATTATCTAAAAAATATTCGTTTTTTTCTGATTGTGAAAATTTTAAATTTCCAATATATTTTATTTTTTTAGCTCCAAGTAAATGAAGGTGTTTTTTAGTTTCAATACTTGAGGATAAACATATATCAAATCTCTCAAATAAACTTTTTGAAAGTGAAATAAAATTTTTCCATCTTTTAAAAGATTTTTTTGTTATTCTTGCATTTAAAAGAATTAATGGAATAAATTTTTTTTTAATTTCAATAATCATATTGGGCCATATCTCAGAGTCTATAAAAATAGCAATTGAAGGTTTCCAGTAATTTAAAAATTTTTTAACATGATATACAGAATCGACAGGAAAAAATTGATGAAACGTCTTTTTAAATTTTAAATTAGATATAATTTTTGAAGAACTTAAAGTATTAGAAGTTATTAAAATTTGATTTATCTTTTTATCTTTTTCTAATCTTTCAATTAATGGTATTATGCTTAGAATTTCTCCAACACTAGCACCGTGAAACCAAACTAACTTACCTTTAGATCTTTTTTTGTTATAAAAACCAAACTTTTCTTTGAATCTAATAGGATCTTCTTTTTTTTTTAGTAATCGAAAAAAAATTATTATTGGCGAAAATAGCAATATAAGATTTATTATAAATCTATAAATCAGCAACATTAATCTTTTCTTAATTGTTTTTCATAAAAATTTTTATAGATAGAGGAAATCTTTAATAATTCCTCATGCGTTCCTTCTCCAATAATTTGACCTTTGTCTATTACAAATATTTTTTCAGAGTTTAGGATAGTTGATAGTCTGTGTGCTATTACTAAGGTAGTTTTATTCTTCGTTAAGTAGCTTAAACCTTTTTGAATTTTGCTTTCTGTTTCCGCATCAAGAGATGATGTTGCTTCATCTAGAAGTATGAGTGGGGTTTTTTTTAGAATAGCTCTAGCAATTGATAGTCTTTGCTTTTCTCCTCCAGACAATCTAACTCCATCCTCTCCTATTCGAGTATCATATCCTTGGGGAAGCTTTTCTATAAATTCATTTGCAAATGAATTTTTTGCTGCTTCTACTATTTGTTCTTCAGTTGCATTTGTGTTGGCGTAAGCAATATTATTTTTAATTGTGTCATCAAATAAAGTGGTGTCTTGGCTTACAAGCGATATATTTTTTCTTAACGAATCAATCTTTGATTTATAGATGGATTGACCGTCAATATAAATATTTCCTTCAGAAGCGTTAAAAAATCTTGGTATTAAGTTTAATATGGTTGATTTTCCTGCACCACTATGCCCAACTAGTGCATTCATCTTTCCACCGACAATTTCAAGGTTTATAGACTTTAGGATATCATTTTCACTATTTTTATATTTAAAGCTTACATTTTCAAATTTAATATTTCCACTTGTTACATCTAAATTAACAGAGTTTTCATTTTCTGAAATATCATTTTTAATGTCTATTATTGGCAAAACTCTTCGCGCAGCTGAAAGACCTTGGCTTATTGTCATATTTAAAGTCGCTAACGACCTTACTGGCTGATAAGCTAACATCATAGCAGCTAAAAATGAAAAAAAATTATTTATTTCCAATTCATCTTTTAAGATTAATTTGCCTGAAAAAAAAATTAGCGCTCCAATCATAATTCCTGTAAGGGTTTCCATGATTGGTGTAGCTCTAACCATTACAATGCCAATTTTTTTTGATTTTTCTTTTAAAGCATCTATAAAACTTAATAATCTTATGCCCTCTTTTTTTTCTTGTTGAAATATCTTTATTATTTTGTGATTTTTAAAAATTTCTATTAAATGTGTAACAAGATTGCCCGACATTTGTTGAGCTTCAGTTGAAACTTTTCCTATTCTTTTTCCTAAACTTTTAGCAGCGAATGATGCCAAAGGAATCATTATTATTGCAAGCAATGCAAGTTTCCAGTTTTGATAGAACATTACAGACAATAGTCCTATTAAAGTTAAACTATCTTTAAAAAAATTTAATATTACTGTGCTAACTAAATTTGTAATTAAATTAACATCAAAAGTTAAGTTTGATATAAATTTTCCCGTATGTTTATCATCAATGTAGCTTGTGTCAGCTTTAATTAATGATTTAGCCATGTCAAATTGAATTATAGCCTTTACATCTTCGGCAACCCTTATCATTGTTGTCCGCGCAAGATAAAGAGATACACCCTTGGCAAAAAAAGTTAGTGCAATCAATCCTGGTATTATTAATAGTAAAGTTTGATTTTTTTCTATGAATAATTTTTTTATTGCTGGATCAAGTAAATAAGCAATGGCAGAAGTGCTTCCAGCAACAATTACTGTAAAAAAAACTGATAAAAGAATCTTATATTTAAACCTTCTAGTATAATCTCCATATAATCTTTTTAAAGTATCAAAACTATTCATTAAGTTATTATTTTTCCTATTAATAAATTGACCAAAATTAGTAAACCTAAAAAATTATTACTTTTAAAAATTTTTAAACAATTTTCAGGTTTTTCAAAATTAAAATTGTATATTTGAAAATATAATAAATGAAATACAGGAATTAACATAAAAAAATAAAATATATAATTAAAATTTAATAATTTTGCTACAATAATTAGGGCCGTTATAAATAACAAGTAACATAATAATAAAAATAAGTGAGGATTTTTTTTAAATTTTATTGAGGTTGATTTTATTCCTATGATTTCATCATCTTTTATATCTTGAAACCCATATATTGTGTCGAAGCCAAGTGTCCAAAATATGGCTCCCATGTATAATATTATTGGAATGATGTCTAACTGTCCGTTAATACACACCCAGCCAAGAATTAAACCATAGTTGAACGTTATCCCCAAAAATAACTGTGGCCAATAAGTATATCTTTTCATCAGGGGATAACTAAATGCTAATGGCATAGACATTAAGGCAAGAATAATTGTGAGTTTGTTAAAATTTATTAAGACTAACAATGCTAATAAGCAAAGAATTATAGAATATACAAATCCTAGCCTTACTGAAACTTGACCAGATGCAATAGGTCTTTTTTTTGTTCTTAAGACTTTTTTATCAAACTCTTTATCTGAAATATCATTTACTATACATCCAGCAGAACGCATTAAAATTGAGCCAAAAAAGAATAAAACTAAATAAAAAAAATAATCATTAAGATTTTTTGAAAAATCGTATGCAATAGTTAAGCCCCATGCACAGGGCCAAAATAGAAGCATAAAACCAATTGGCTTTTTTAATCTAGTTAACTCAATAAAAAGATTTAATTGTTTCATAATAATTTACTTGTAAATAACAAAAGCTAGTTTCATAATCAAACTGATTCGTATGAATATAGATTACACTGTAACAGCACTAATGTTTCCTGCTATTCCTCTATTAATGAACATCTATAGCAATAGATTTCATTCACTTAGTAAACTAATTAGGCAACTACATGATGAGCATGTGTACGAAAACCACATCCCACCTGAGTGGAAAAAGCAGTTTTTAAACTTAAGTGGAAGAATTGTATTGTTAAAGTGGACAATTATGTTCGCTGCTTTTGGTTTACTGTTTAACTTACTTACTGTTTTTGCTCTTTACTTAAATGAAATTTTTGTTGCAAGAATAATATTTGGTTCTTGTTGTCTCTCAATGATGGTTTCAATTTTAGTTTTTTTACGGGAAATTCATATATCTACAAATGCATTAAAATTGCACATGTCTGATATGGACGTTGATTTAGATTAATTAGGAATAATTACAGCAGGGCCCTTTAATAATCTTGCCTCTAATTCTTCATGAGCTTTCTTTGCATCATTAAGAGAGTATTTCTTAAAAATTCCAACTTTAAACTTTCCAGATAATACAGCATCAAAAACTTTTTTTGCAGACTCAACCAACTCCTCTCTTGTCATTGTATAGTGAGCAATTGATGGGCGAGTAAAAAATAATCCTTTAGCGTTAATATGTTTCTTAACATCTATAGTGTCAACGTAGCCTGATGCATTACCAAAAGCTACCATCATGCCTCTGACTTTTAAAGTTTCAATTGATCCATCAAATGTTTTTATACCAACACCATCATAGACAACATCAACTCCATTTTTACCTACAATTTTTTCTACTTCTTCAACAAAATTTGTATCAGTATAATTTATTACATGATGACAGCCATTTTTTTTTGCAATAGCTTCTTTTTCTTTAGAGCCAACAGTTCCAATAACCTCAGCTCCTAATGCATTAGCCCACTGACATAAAATTTGACCTACACCACCAGCTGCCGCATGATATAAAACTTTATCACCTTTTTTAATTGGGTAAGCTCTGTGTAATAAATATTCAGCAGTAATTCCTTTAAGCATAATGCAAGATGCAATTTCATCTGAAATTCCCTCTGGAACTAAAACTAATTTTTCTTGGGGAAATAATTGTTTTTCAGAATAACTGCCAATTGGCATTGAAGAATGTGCAACTCTGTCACCAACTTTAAATAAATTTACTTCAGAGCCTATTTTTTCAATTATTCCACATGCTTCTAAACCAATCCCACTGGGAAGAGGAATAGGGTACAAGCCCGTTCGGTGATAAACATCTATATAGTTAAGACCAATTGATAAATTTTTTATAAGAACTTCTTTTGGGCCCGGTTGGCCGATTTCAATATCTTTAACCCCTAAAGTTTCAGGACCACCAAATTTTTCTATTTCGACTTTTTTCATTATTTTACAAATGTACCATTATGATAATCTTGTACTGCTTGCAAGATTTCAGCTTTGGTATTCATTACAAATGGACCACCTCTTGCTATAGGTTCACCAATCGGTTTACCAGATATTAATAAAAATTTAGCCTTGGTTAAGCTAGATACCTTTAGTTTCTTGCCTCTAGTTAGAATAATTAAAGTAGAATTTTTAGCTTGTTCATGATCTTGATCCCCAATTTTAATTTCTCCATCAATTAAATAAATTAAAGAATTATGAGTTGAGGGCAGATCAAAATTAAACTCTTTACCCTCTTCAATCTCTATATCAAAGTAAACAGGCTCAACGTTATGGCCCTTAACAGGTCCATCTGCATCACCAAATTTTCCAGCAATCACTTTAACGGTTTTATCGTCATCTTTATGAGTGATCATTTTATCTGCATCGATATAAATATATTCAGGTTTGTTCATTTTTAATTTAGCAGGCATATTTATCCACAATTGAAAACCATGAAGTTTACCTTCTGTCATAGTGGGCATTTCAGAGTGAATTATTCCTCCACCAGTTTTCATCCACTGAACATCTCCTGAAGACATTCTACCTTTAGCACCAGTGCTATCTTCATGTTCAAATTCACCACTTAACATATAAGTTACAGTTTCAATTCCTCTGTGGGGGTGAGGAGGGAAGCCTCCAATATAATCATCTTTATTTTCAGAACCAAACTCATCAAGCATTAAAAAAGGATCGTGATAATCTATGAGATGAGTACCAATACTTCTCTTTAATTTAACTCCAGCACCATCTGATGCTGCAACTGGCTCAATAATCTTTTCTACCTCTATTTGACTCATGTTTAAGTTCGATTACCTTTAATCAAGAAATAAATTCCACCAATTAAAAGAAATATTTGTTCACTAGTAAATAATTTTGTTGTGAAAAACCAGTCTCTGTGAGCAAAGATGAGTATAGTGATCATTAAGATGGTTATGTTAAATCCTGATAGTCTTGTGAGTATATTTCCAAAAGGGTTTTTAATAAAACCACTTATTATTAATACCAATCCCGTCAACAGTTCAGACAAAGCAACCGTTGATGCTAACATAGGTGACAGACCAAAATATTCAATTAATCCCTGAGGAGGTAATGGAAATTTTTTTGCACCATGAATAATAAAAGCCACACCGATTCCAAACCTAAAAATTAAAGAGGCTAGTGCATCTATATTTGAAAAAAAACTATTAATTTTATTATTTAAATTATGCATTTTATCTTTTATTTTTTATTATGTGATCCATCACAAAATGGCTGATTGTTAGTTTGTTTACAAACACAAAAAAACATTTTTTTAGTTTCTTCAGCCTTGTATGCCAGAGGCGTAAACTCTGTGCCTTTATGTGATCCGTCACAAAAAGGTTGCTTTGCACTTTTTCCACACGAACACCAATAATAAGATTTATCTTTTATAACATCAACAGCGATTGCACTTTCGCCTGCTCTTTCTCCTTTATTCATATTTACCCTTTCAATTTATTTGACTTGTACATAGTGCCTTGCTATCTATAATGCAATACCACATAATAATCATACTAGTATATAAAAACATACCATGAAAAACTCAATAGATTGTCCAGCAGAAAGAGCAGTTTACTTCCTTGGAGGTAAATGGAAAATTAGGATCTTGTTTGGCTTACTACAAAGAAAAAAAATCAGATTTGGTGAGTTTAAAAAAGCATTAAAAACCATTACACAACAAATGCTATCTAAACAGCTTAAAGAGTTAGAGGTCGATGGAATAGTTAATAGAAAAGTCATTCAAATAATGCCACCAAATGTTGAGTATTCACTTACAGAATTTGGCCTTTCGGTTATGCCAATATTAAAATCTTTTTCAGAATGGAATAAAAGAAATACACGTATAATTTCAGTAAAATTAAATAAAAATTTTGAAGAAAACAGAATTAGATAATTTCAAGTAATTGTTTTAAGTTTTTAATTTCATTTTTAGGCTTGTAATCAAGGTTATCAAAAACATTATTATTTCTATTTACCCAAATAGAGCTGTAACCATAATTTCCACCACCAGATACATCCCAAGTGTTTGCACTCAAAAATGCAACTTCTTCTTTTTGTATTTTATATTTTTTAATGGGCATGTCATAAACCTTTGAGTCTGGTTTATAAATTCCAACTTCTTCAATTGAAAAAATATTATCAAATATATTTTCTAAATTATTACTTTTAACTAATTCATTAAGAAGGGTAGGTGTCCCATTAGAAAGAATACCTAATTTATAATTTTTCTCTTTAAGTTTTTTTAAAACTTCTGGAACCTCTGAAAAAGTAGAAAGTATTTTATAGAGGTCTAATAATTCATCTCTCATTAATGGATCTATTTTAAATGCCCTCATTGATTTATCTAAACTATCTTCTGTAACTTGCCAAAAGTCTTTATGTCTATTCATTAAACTTCTAAGCCAAGTGTATTCTAATTGTGTTGTTCTCCAGTAATTTGCAAAACCTTCCCACTTATCACCAATTTTATCTTTGCATTTTTCTGCAGCTGAATTGACATTAAATAATGTGCCATATGCATCAAAAATTATTGCTTTAATATTTTTCATAAATTAAATTAAACTTAATGAGTTATATTAGATTATTTTTTAAAGAAAGTTTATCACTTAATTTAACAGCTAAACTTGATAAATCACAATCACATTATGTAAGCAAAGTAATGAGAGTTAAGGTGAGTGAAGTTTTCTCTTTATTTAATAGCAGTGGAGAGTGGGAAGCAAAAATTTTAAGTATA
>Ga0209709_10001708_pt1 | contig 19999 bp, 19 predicted proteins | sample ArcticOcean_MG_C_2_FD_187435 | JGI IMG/M metagenome (GOLD analysis project Ga0209709, IMG submission 187435) | Marine microbial communities from western Arctic Ocean - ArcticOcean_MG_CB4_136 (SPAdes) (version 2) | ecosystem: Environmental > Aquatic > Marine > Oceanic | place: Arctic Ocean...
CTCTGGCTCAGGCTCCGGTTCTGGTTCTGGTTCAGGTTCTGGTTCTGGTTCAGGTTCTGGCTCTGGTTCTGGTTCTGACTCTGGATCTGCGCCTGTAATGGAATAACGTATATTGTTTATGCCAGATTGTTGCAGTTTGACGTAGTTACCGCCACGAAACGTCGTACACCCCATGATAAAACCTTCCACCGGGGATGTTGATAATGGCACAGCATATGTCGTGGTGTTGTGGCGGCCGAGTTGATCAGCCACGGAAAGTGTGCTATCCCACGTATTAAAGATTTTAAATCCATCATGATTTCCATCTGCTGACTTAATGGAAAAAAATATTTGACCACCATCTATTCTTATTTCAAATTCATCCGAATCTGACATAAACTTTGTATAATTTGTATAAGTGCCACCGTACTCTTGGAGCCCACTCCCGCCAGTGTACGCGTTGCCATACCCCCCGTAAAGCCCGTTGCTCGTCATCAGGCCGTACAAATCTTCCAGGGTATTATTGTATACCATTCCTACGAAACTAAATTTTCCCCAACCGCCTTCTTGGTGGAACCAAATACCAACATGCATATTTGCGGTTCTCCGTGCGCCGTCGTTGCCGTCGCTGTCTTCGTGCGTTGTGTCTTTTACATGACCAGAACCAAGACCAATCACGAAGTCGCAACTCCCAGGATTATTTGCATCGCCGTGGACGTACGCCCCAAAGCGTGGTTTAAATCTAATAATCTGCTTTGTACCATCACCTTTACCAGTATTGTATTTGAATTTTTGATGTGAAGTAAAATAAGTGTTTCGCATTGCGTCGGCGTTAGTTGTGGTATTTTGAACCCAAGTGACCTTCCCATATGCATCTGGCTTCCACGGTGACCACGATTCGACATTGCCGGTCGATGAAGACGGAGTCTTTGCAGCACCACCAATGTCGAGAACAGTGAGGTTAGATGCGTCCGGGTTAATGGTGATATTTTCCCAATTTTCTCCTTTTCCATGTACCAAAATGGTTTCGGTGTTGGTTTTCCATGCGTTGATCATATATATATATATATATATATATTTTTTTGCTAAATGATTAAAAAAAAGTATTTAAATTAAAACAAGTATACAGTTTTATAAATGGTTGAAAAGGTTAAAAAAAAGAGAGGGCGTAAACCCAAGAAAAAGGTGGATCCGGTTGATAAACCTCCTCCTAAGAAAAGAGGTAGAAAGCCAAAGGGAGGTAAAATAGTAAAAAAAGCAAAACAAAACCATAAACAAATAAAAATGAAGGAAAATATTATTTTACATTTGAAATGCCAAACCTCAGATTTAACCAATAGTAAAATGAATATTTCGGATTATTGTCCTAATTTAGAAAACCCTGAAGCATACACTATAAATTCAAATCTTAAATCATCACAATTAACATATCAAGAATTATATAATGTGAGTACTGAAAATAATCAGAATGTCAAAATAAATGCTAATCATACTGGAAATCATACTGGAAATTATAATGGAAATCTTAATGCAAATCATAATGCAAATCTTAATGGAAATCATAATGCAAATCATAATGGAAACCAAGATACGCAAAATAAACAGAGTGAATCTAGTAAAAACGATATGAAAAAAATATGGAATAAATTGGAAGAATTAAAGTTGAATTTGCGAAGTAATAGTGCATCAGATAAGAAATCGGCATGTTTTTGGTGTACATATGGATTTGATAACCCAGCCATATTTATTCCCAAACAATATAATAATAATTTATTAGAAGTATATGGTTGTTTTTGTAGTCCAGAATGCGCGGTGGCATATTTAAAAAGTGAAGATATTGATAATTCGAGAAAATGGGAAAGATATACACTTTTAAATAATATTTACAGTAAGATTTTTGATTACGAAAAGAATATCAAACCTGCTCCTAATCCATTTTACACACTTGATAAATACTATGGAAATTTGACAATTGATGAATATAGAAAATTATTGCAAAATGAGAGAATATTGATGGTGGTCGATAAACCAATGACAAAGGTATTGCCAGAATTATACGAGGAAAATAATGAGATACCTTTTATTAATAATAATCTATTGGATAATACTAATAATAATACATCAAATAAATTTAGATTGGAAAGAACCGCACAAAAGCGCAGTAAAAAGGTATCGATAGTAGATTCATTTAATTTATAATATAATTAACAAAATTACATTATAAATTATTCAGAAAATTATTCAGAAAATTATTCAGAAAATTATTCAGATAATTATTCAGAAAATTATTCAGAAAATTATTCAGAAAATTATTCAGAAAATTATTCAGATAATTCTTGAGATTTAATATATTTATTATCCTCACCCAATAATCCGGGACACATGGGATTGGGGCAACTTTGAGAACAAGAAGTTTGATCTGGTGGATTATAGACACATGATGTATGAATTTTTTTTAATTCGATAAAATTTTCATACATTTTTTTCTGCATAGCATCCTTTTTCTCTCCATATTCTTTCCTTTGAATATATTGACGATTTGCTGTATCCATAAATATTCGTATTTCATCCATCATTCTTTCATTTGTACTTCGGTTTGTACCTATGTTTGTTTCAGGTGCTTTTTTTTCAGTTAATGTGGGATTTAAATATTCTTTAATCACCTTAATATAATTATATTCATGTTCTTTTAATTTTTCTTCAGCAACTTCATTAGAATAATCTGTTTGCATTACAACAAATTTAATCATATCGTCCCTAGATGTCATATTTAGATAACTAAACATTTAAAAAAACCAAATTAAACGTAATGGATAATATTAACAATATACTATGGAAACGATGCAAAATGATGTACACACTGAAGATTTATTTGAGAATATGTCGGTAGAATTATGTAAACTTTTGAAAAAAAATTTATTTAAAATATTTAATCCGATAATGGATGAAAAAAATAAAACAGATGAAATTTTACTAAATTTTCCATTAACAAAACAATTAACAGAAAAAGTGAAAGAATTAGAAGATAAAATAGTAGAAATAAATTGTACGAAAAGTTTGCGGATTTTTTCATTAAATCAAACAATCGAAAAACAGAAAAATGAAATTAGCGAATTAAAATGCAAACTCAAAACTCAACTGGAAAAAAGTGTAGAAAATAAACTAAATAATATTAATTCTATAAAATTAGAAGTTAATGAAATAGATATCGATGAAAGAGAAGTTGTAGATGTTAATTCATTAAATATGTCTATGATAAAAAATAAAAAAATCAATGAATCTAAAAAATTATCTATAAGTTTGTTTTCTTCATTAGACGATGAAGAATATATATACAGTGAAGAAGATGACGACGAAGATGACGAAGATGACGACGAAGATGACGACGAAGATGACGAGAATGAAGGAGAGAAAGATGAAATTAATCCATTTCCACCTTCTTCTTCTGCCTATCGTTTATATAAAAATAATGAAACATTTCCTCCTATAATAAATGCACCTAGTATATGGAAATCGTGCAATATGAATGCACCACAAAAAGTTAAAGATGCATTTCCATTTTTACTTTGGCCTGTAACCGATACATATGAAAATAAATCTACACTGGGATCATCTCATGAAATGAATGCCGAAGAAGCCAAAGATATCGAAGAAGCCAAAGATATCGAAGACGCCAAAGATATCGAAGACGCAGAAGAAGCAGAAGAAGCAGAAGAAGCAGAAGAATTAGAAGAAGCAGAAGAAGCCAAAGATGCCGAAGAAGCCAAAGATGCCGAAGAAGCCAAAGATGCCGAAGAAGCCAAAGAAGTCAAAGATGCAGAAGAAACCAAAGATGCAGAAGAATTAGAAGAATTAGAAGAAGATGAAGAAGAAGCAGAAGAAGCAGAAGAATTAGAAGAAGCCAAAGAAGAAGAAGTTGAAGAAGAGGATGAAGAGGATGCCGAGGAAGAAGTTGAAGAAGAAGTTACCGATGAAGAAGAGGATGAAGAAGAGGGAGATAAAGCCAACGATGTCGAGGAAGAAGAAGTAGAAGAAGAAGAAGAAGAATTAGAATTAGAAGAAGTTTACATTGATAAAATGTTATATTTAACAGACGATCCTGTAAATGGAGATATTTATAAATGTGATGCCGACGGAGAATACGTAGAAGATGATGAAGGAGATTTAATTATCATAGGTAAATTTAATAATAAAAAATCAGAATTATATATTTAAACATGGAAATATAAAAATGATTTTTATGTGAATATAGTATAAGATTAATGGTATTTACAGATTTATGTCCACCAGCCCTAATTTATCTATTATTTTCAATTACACAAGTAGTAATTGATACAGTAAAAGGATTATATAATACGGCTTTAATTAAGATATGGGTAGCAGTAATATTTACTATATTATTGAATTATTTGTGTCAACGTGGTTTAGGAATAATTTCATGGTTAATTGTTTTCGTTCCCTTTATTTTAATGACTTTAGTTGTAAGTATTTTACTTCTTATGTTTGGATTAGACCCATCCACTGGAAAAATTAAAATAGGAAAGAATGATAAAAAAAAACAACACAACCATCATAAACACGGAACCAATTTCCCAGAACATAAACATCATAAAAACGGGAAAAAATTAGAAGATGAAAAAGTAGATGTGGGGGAAGACAAAATTTTAGATTATTATAATAAATATTCGATGGGAGAAGGTGGTGGAGGTGGTGGAGGTGGTAATAATGATTTAGGTAATGATTTAGGTAATGATTTAGATGACAATTTGGATAAAAATAACAAAACAGAAAAAGATAAAAAAATATTACAGAAATCATTTTTATTTTACAGCACAAAAGAAGAAGATTCTTCTAATAAAATTCAAAATAGAAATAAAAAATCCGGAAATAAGGTAGAAAATCAAACCAATTATAATGATGAAAATTCAATAAATACTGTTAAATATAACTTATTTGTAGATGGGATGACAAATATGCTTTATGGTATGGGCGAACAAGATATTGCTAGTTGGTTTAAGAATAAATCAACATCATGTTTGGAAAATTTAGATGGTTTAAAAAAAGATGATAAGCAAAAAAAAATAGAAGCATGTTTTCAGGATATTTTAGACGAAATAATGAATAAATTCAATAATAATAAGAAAAATTTATTTAAGAAAAATTATAAAGAAAAAGTTTGTCAAATAAATGAAACAATGGATGTTTGTAAAAATAGAGTACTTGGTGGATTGTGGAAATAATATAACAAAATAAATAGTATTAAGAAATAATATACTATTTATTTATAATGTATCAACTTATTGTATTTTTTGGATATTTAACATTTGGAAGTATATCAGGAATGAGTATTTTATATTGTTATGACAAAGAAAAATTTTTTAATATATCTGAAAAAGTTAGTTGGGAATCTATAAAGTGTTATCATAAGGTAAATAATAAAATCAAAAAAGTTTTAGAAGATTTGAATTCAAAAGAAAAAAAAGTTAAAAATAGATATCGATCAAACATAAAAATTCAAAAGCCAAAAGAATTATATGAATTTGTTGGATATCATAATAATAATTCATTTACAAGTGATATTAATGAGTTAAAAGAAAGGCAATATTTTATAGATGAAACTTATTTTGATATAATGTTTTTAAAATATTCAAATGGCAATGAAGTATTATGGAAACGGATTTTAAATAAGTCAGAATTAGAAAATATGGAAGAATTAAAGAAATTTGAAAAAATAGACAAGCCATTTTTGCAAATTGAATATTATCAAAATAAAGATACATCGGGCGATACATCGGGCGATGTATCTGACGATCCACTCGATGATGTATCAAAAACAGAAATACATAGCAAAATGAACCCTTTTTATATCAAAAACAATAAAATTTTAGATAAACAATTTGTGACATGGTATGTAAATAAATATTTTTCAGATATTCATTGTGATAATTATGAATTACAACTTATAGATACAAATATTAATATATTTAAGATGAATAATAATAAATTTTGTTTACTGGGAGGAGATGATGTGTATATAATTAAACAAGATGAAAACTAATTTAAAAAATAATATACAATAGTATTTATAATGGTATCAATCTCCAATGTTGATTCTATGCTCGCAATGGATACCGATCAACAAGATCATGATCTTTATGATAACTGGGTTTTATGGGCTCATTTACCACATGACACTGATTGGAGTCTAAGAAGTTATAATAAAATTGTTGAATTAAACTCTGTCGAAAAAGTAATTTCTTGTATGAATACGGTTCCTACGCAAATGGTAAAAAATTGCATGTTATTTTTAATGCGAAAGGGCATAAATCCAACATGGGAAGATCCAAAAAATATGAATGGAGGGTGTTTTTCCTTTAAAGTAAATAATAGTGATGTATATAAAACTTGGACACAATTGAGTTATTTATTAACAGGTGAAACCTTATCTAATAATCATAAATTACAGGAAAAAATAACAGGTATAACTATATCACCTAAAAAAACCTTCTGTATTTTAAAAATATGGTTGCAAAACTTGGATCATCAAAATCCAAAAGAGTTGCAAATGGTAGAAGGGATAAATATAAGCGGGTGTATATTTAAAAAACATAAATAAATTGTTTCAATAAATTGTTTCAATAAATTGTTTCATGTAATATAATTTTATAGCCATATAATAAATATGGCTATAAATTCAACAATTTCGGGTATATTACGTGCTTATCCTGTAATAATGATGTATTCTACTGTATTACTTTACGTAATGACAAGTGACTTAGATTTTTTATATTTACTAATTGTGTTATTCTTAGGAGAAGGAATCAATTATACTTTAAAATATAAAGTTTTAAAGCCTATATTTGGAGATCATATTCCGATATTGGGTCAAGGTTCAAGACCGACTGGTGCAAAAGATTGTGGTATATTTTTATCTAAAAAAGAAAAAAAATTAACTTCATATGGAATGCCATCTGGTCATTCTCAGAATTCGGCTTTATTTGCTACTTTCTTAATTCTAAAATTACTAGGAGAGGGTATTAATATATCACTAATTGTGAAAATAGCAATAATTGCTGGATGGAGTTTAAGCGTTATGGTAAGTCGTTGGGTTTTCAATTGCCACACGGTAGGTCAAATACTTATTGGAGCAACATTGGGGATATTTTTCGGAGCAACAGCATTTAAATGTAAAGATTATGTTTATTTTATAGAAAATTTAATTTAAGATCTAGGGAGTGGTGCCAAACATAATTTTATCTCTCCAAGAGATGCTACACTATATTTTACAACAAGAGGTAAATCATTTTCCAAATACATTTCAATATTATTACACAAGTTGGTACACTTAATGAAATACCCTAAATTTTTAAGTGAAAATTCACCCTGTATAACAGTTGAATCTTCATTTTTCTTAATAAATTCTGTAATTCCGTCACTTTCACATCTGCGAATTTTACAACTAGCAAATGGACCATTACATGAAAAAATCAGTTCATTACCTATAGATTTGATCTCCAATCTTTCTGATATATTACTAAGATCGCGAATGATTTTTTGAAAATCACATGATGGAAGATTAATGACAGATGAAAACTTCACAGAAGGCATATCTAATTCTTCCTCATCAGGTTCAATAAGTTTTAATTTTTGAATTTTTGATTGTTTAATATCTCCATTTTCAAATTTTAACCCCAAATATTCAACAATACCATCACAATAATCTTCTTCCTCAATATAAATAGTTAACGTATCATCATTATCTATTGAATTAATGAGTTTAAAAAGATGAAACATATTGACCCCTATAATAATTTTGGGGTATTTACAATAAAAATGTTCAAATTTGAAAGCGTCTAAAAATAAATGTGCTAAGATTGTATGAGATTTATCCATATTTATAATTCTAATTCCCGCCGGAGATACTTTTCCATCTTTCATTACCAATTCTTGTGAGAAAATGATATTTGTTTCTAATAAAATATCTTTTAATGCTGTCATTAATGTTCTCATTGGAGATATTTGAACAGTTTTCATTTCTAGAACATAATTATTTTCCATATATCTAATTATGTGCTTAAAATCTTTAAATACTTATGGCAAAAAAAAAGAATTAAACGAAGTAATGATATATATATATATATATATGTTTGCATGTTGTTTTCATACTAATAACCAAGTAAATGATATAAATGATAATAAAAAAGAATCCAACGACAAACAAAAAATTCATTGTTCCCAAAATGTAATTAAAAATAAAATAAAAAAAATAAAAAAAGAATTGTTTAAAACAAAAATAAATAACCATATTGGGTATGGGATAAGTTCTAATATTTTTAAAATAAAATTAGACAATACATATGTATCGTGCAAGGTTATAAAAGATGGTTGGGTAGAACATTCTGAAAATGAAATTTGTGTATTGAAAAAAATTACAAATATAGATACTTTTTTTGTAAAATATATATGTAATTTTAATTTGTCTAAAAAACCTGTTATATGTTATGAATATATTGATGGTACTGATTTATTTACATATATTTCTAAAGATAATACTTTTTTAGAAAATGAAAATAAAACATTGGAACTTATTAGAAATATATTATTTGGCCTGGAGAAATTAATGGAATTAGATCTAGTTCATTTAGATGTAAAACCTGAAAATATAATAATACAATGCTTTGATCCACTTAAAATAAAAATAATAGATCTTGCTTTTTGTTATAATTATAAAAAAAGAAAGATCGACTCTATATTGGGAACAATAGGTTATATGGCACCTGAAATAGTATTTCATAAAAAGATATATCATAATACAGATATTTGGTCAATCGGTATAATGATATATCTATTATATTCCAATACTTTTATGTTTGATTGTGAAGAGGATGCGTATGTTTATAATATTACATGTGATACTCGAAAGAATAAATTAATTGAGAAAAATCTTCAACAATGTAGTGTAGATCTAAAAATGATAATCACAAAATGTTTAATGTATAATACTAATTACAGAATATCTGTAAATGGTCTTATTAAATTATTAAATAACATTTAACATTTTTTATATTTAACATTTTTTATATTTAACATTTTTTATATTTAACATTTTTTATATTTACCCTTTCTTTTTCCTGTTTTATGTCTACACCTACGTTTGTTTTTAGTACGTCTTCTGTTTTTAGTACGTCTTCTTTTTTTAGTACGTCTTCTTTTTTTAGTACGTCTTCCGTTAATCTTGACAGCACCAAATTTCCCTTTTTGCGTGGTATAACCAGCGTTACGCAATTGTGCTAAAAGTGCTGCTTTTTTAGAACTTTTGGCCTTTGAAACAATTCTTCCATTTTTATTGTATTTTAAATGAGTTTTAGTAAGGGCATCTCCACTGGGCTTTATAGAACCGTAAGTGGTTTTGTATGCTGTACCATTCATAACTTGAGTACGTGATCCAACTAACATTTGAAAACTTCTACCATTTATGTTATATTTACCATTAGATCCTTTTTTGCTTTTTCTAGTTCTTCTAACCATTATAAAATATGTAAAGAAAAATAATTTTTGTTAAGGTTTTATGAACTTTTTATAAACTAAACAAATTATCTCCTAAAAGTATTTTATTAGAATAATATAAATATAATATAAATATGTGGGAAAAAAGAGGTAAATTATCAATTGCAAAAGAAGAAACGCGAGATCTACAGACATTATTACAAGAATCTTATATTAGATTAGAAAGAGAATATTATCAAAAAGGAGGTCAATCATGGTGGGAATATGTATGGTATTTTTTCGGGTATGTTGTATAAATTGGGTAAATATTATATACAAATAAAAATTATCTAAAGTTTATATTCTATAAAAATAAAATATATGCTTTTTTTATAAATGGCAAATTTTCCTCCCGGTGGACCATGGGTATATGACTCTGCATTACCAAAACCTAGTGCTGGTACCAATACGGTTAAAAGTATTATAGAATTTTCTAGTACAGATGTTAAACCGTCTTCATCCTTCAATACTTCTACTGCCCTTGAAACATTACATGATTTATTAGTGCAATATAATATAATAAATACCTTATCCGATATCAATACGCCATACACTGTTATTGCACCAAATAGTAATGCGTTTTATCAATTCAATCCAACATTCTCTACATTAACTGATGCACAAAAAATAGATGTTTTAAAGTCACATATTATTTTAGGAAACTATGATTATGCACGATTAAAAATATTCGCCGCAAATGGAACAGAAGTATCTACATTGAGTAGTACAAAACTAAAATTTTATAAAAATCCATCAGACAACGAAATATATGTTGTTGCTAAAGATAACATATCTAAAATTATAAATTCAGATTTTTTAGCAACAAATGGTATAGTCCATCATATTGAGAGTGTGCTCGAAGTTATTGATCCAAGTGATGTGCCATCTACTAAAGGAATTATATTTGCACAACTTCAAATTAATACGGTGAATATTGTAGAATCCACATCTCATAAAGTTGAATTATTCGATGTTAAAATAGAAGATGACTTGACCCAAGTTTCGCAATATTACGGTATTACCGGTAATAATATGCGGGAATTATTTTATAAATATAGTAAAGAGTTTGGCATGCCCATCCTTCAAACGGCTATGTCTATTCTTACAAACAGTAAGCATTTAATAAAAGGATGGATACACTCCTCTGGTGAATCTAACCCGGTAGAAAATCATGGATATAATTTAATAAAAGAAGTAGTAAATTTATGGGAACAAGACGTTTGTGTAACTTCTGATAAATGGTACAGCGGTTCTTATATAGATATTACCCGAGAATTAATGATAGTTGATAAATGGACTGAATTAAATAATTGCAATATTGGCAATGCTCTTTCTTACTCACAATTAATAGAAAGTATAAATCAACATTTAGAAAAATATAGTATCCCACAAACAAAACTACTAAAGGATAATAAACTTATTTTATCATTGTTAATCTCTAATGGAAATGCAAATACCAAACCCGTTGAATTATTGCTTCACTTCATCATAACAGAAGACGAAAGTTCTTAAGAGTATTCTTAAGTGTATAATATTTTTGTTATTTTTAAATAATAACAAAAATTGAAAATAATTTAAAGATATAAAACAAGAATATCTCTATTATGCCGTCTACTATTGACCAAAAATTAACTGAAACTTATCAACAAAAAACAGATATCGAGCATATTCTGGATGCTCCTGATACGTATATTGGTACAGTTGACATTGATACTACAAAAAATTGGACGTTAAACGAAAAAGATGAAATTTCTCATCAAAATTATGAGTTTATTGGTGGATTATATAAACTTTTTGATGAAGGAATTGTAAACTGCAGAGATCATGTCGTTCGATTACGTGAAAAGAAAAAAAATAAAGAAAAGAATATTGTTCCCGTTACTCAAATTAATATAGAGGTTGACAAAGAAACAGGTGTTATAACAATGTATAATGATGGAAATGGAATTGATGTTGCCAAGCATCCTGAAAATAAATTGTGGATCCCTGAAATGATTTTCGGTCATCTTAGAACATCAACAAATTATAAAAAAAATGAAAAGAAAATTGTGGGTGGTAAAAATGGATTTGGTTTTAAATTAGTCTTAATTTATTCAAAATGGGGGAAAATAGAAACAATTGATCATGTCAGAAAAAAAAAATATACACAAACCTTCAGAGATAATTTAAATATTATTGAAGAACCTGTAATTACCAAAACAAAAGGCACTCCATATACAAAAGTAACGTTTTTACCAGATTATGCAAGATTTGGCATCGAAAATTTGACCGATGATATGTTCAATCTATTTAAGAAACGAACGTATGATATTGGAATTGTTACCGATACTAATGTGACAGTTACATTTAATTCTAAACCTGTACATGATAAAAATTTCGAACAATATATTGATTTATATATCGGGTCAAAGTTAGAAGCAAAAAGAGTATATGAAAAGTCTGATAACAGATGGGAGGTAGTAGCGTGTAATAGTCCATTGGATGAATTTACACAAGTATCATTTGTAAATGGTATTAATACCTTAAAAGGTGGTAAACACGTAGATTATATATTGAATCAGATTATTAAGAAATTAACGATCTATATTGAAAAAAAGAAAAAGATTAAGGTAAAATCAACGACAATTAAAGAGCAACTAATGATTTTTATAAATTGTGTGATTGAAAATCCTAGTTTTGATAGTCAGACAAAAGAAACATTAAATACTCCAGTTTCTAAATTTGGATCTAAATGTATTATTAGTGATAAATTTATTGAGAAACTAGCAAAAATGGGTATTATGGATACTGCTATAAGTTTAACAGAAATAAAAGACAGTAAACTAATTAAAAAAACAGATGGAAGAAAAACGAGAAATATTAGAGGAATTCCAAAATATATGGGTGCTAATTGGGCAGGAGGTACCAAGTCAGATCAATGTACTCTTATTTTATGTGAGGGAGATTCAGCAAAGGCCGGTATTGTTTCAGGTTTGAGCAAAGAAGATAGAAATGTGTATGGTGTATTTCCATTGAAGGGTAAATTATTAAATACTCTTCATGAGAATATACTTAGAATTAATCAAAATGCTGAAATTATAAATATTAAAAAAATCGTAGGACTTATATCTAATAAAAGTTATGATGGCGATTCTGCTAAAAAATTACTTAGATATGGTAAAATTTTATTTATGACGGATCAAGATTTGGACGGAAGTCATATTAAAGGATTAGGTATCAATATGTTTCATTCTCAATGGAAAGATTTGGTTAAAATTCCAAACTTTCTGGGATTTATGAATACACCTATTTTAAAGGCAACCAAGGGAAAGAAAGTAAAATCATTTTATAATGAAAATGATTATACAAAATGGAAAGTAAAACATGACGACGGTAAGGGTTGGAAAGTAAAATATTATAAAGGTTTGGGTACGAGTACTGCAAAAGAATTTAAAGAATATTTCGCACAAAAGAAAGTTGTTTGGTTTAATTACAGTGAAGACAAAAGTGATGATGCGATTGATAAAGTATTTAATAAAACACGTGCTGATGATAGGAAGGTGTGGCTTGGAAATTATGATAGAACTGCTACATTATGTCCGGATAATAATAGTATTTATTATGAAGATTTTATTGATCGAGAAATGATTCATTTCTCGAAATATGATTGTGAACGTAGTATTCCTTCTATGGTTGACGGATTTAAAACCAGTTTAAGAAAGATTTTATATTGTGCCTTTAAAAAACCACTTAAGACTGAAATTAAAGTAGCGCAATTTGCAGGATATGTTTCAGAACATTCATGTTATCATCATGGTGAGATGAGTTTAAATAAGGCGATTGTAGGTCTTGCTCAAGAATATGTTGGCTCTAATAATATTAATTCTCTTTTGCCAAATGGTCAGTTTGGTACTCGGTTGGAAGGAGGAAAGGATAGTGCAAGTGAGAGATATATCTTTACATTGCTTAATTCAATTACGCGGTTTATATTCCCCAAAGATGATGAATATATTTTGAATTATCTGGATGATGATGGTACTAAAGTTGAACCTGAATGGTATATTCCTATTATTCCGATGATCTTGGTAAATGGTGGAAAAGGTATTGGAACCGGTTTTAGTTACGAAGGGTTGAGTTATAATCCAACTCAGATCATTGATTATTTGAAATATTCGATTAAAAATCCGGAAAAAATTAATACACATAAGATTGATCCTTATTACGAGGGCTTTAAAGGAAAAATTATTAAAATAGAGGAAGAAAAGTTTCTATATAAGGGTTGTTATGAAATTATTAATTTTGATACTATTAAAATTACTGAACTTCCTATTGGAACGTGGACCAGTGATTATAAGGCTTACCTTGAAACACTTATTGAAGATAAGTCTAAGACGGGTAAAAAAAGAGAACCTATTGTAAAAACATATATCGATTCGTGCACTGATACAGTTATAGAGTTTACAGTGAAATTGCATATTGGAAAACTTCCAGATTTGATTGCGAAAAATATTACAAAACATATTAATGCTCTTGAAAAGGTTTTCAAACTTACAACCACGAAAAAGACATCTAACATGTATCTATTTAACAAGGAACAGCAATTGAGAAAGTATCATACTATTTATGATATTATCAATGAGTTTGTCGATATTCGTCTTGACGCATATGTGAGAAGAAAAGCATATATTATTGATATGCTTGAAAGAGAACTTGTGTTAATTAGTAATAAGGCTAGATTTATTAAAGAAAATTGCGATGATGTTATTGATTTGCGCAAGAAAAAGAAGGATGTGATTATCGAATTGCTTAAAACAAGAAACTATGCGATAATGAATGGTGATGATGATTATAAATATTTGCGGAAAATGCCGATGGATAGTGTATGTGAAGAGAACTTCCAATCTTTATTGAAAGACAAGGGTGATAAGGAAACCGATCTTAATAAAGTAAAAGAAACATCTGTACAAAAAATGTGGCTTAGAGAATTACGCACACTGGAAAAGGAATATGAACAATACAAGATTGATAGAATTAATAGATCAACTGGATTGACTAAGAAAAAGACGAAAAAGCCCAAAAAGACGAAAAAGCCCAAAAAGACGAAAAAGCCCAAATAGAAAGAGTAAAATGTGTAGATAGAAAGTAAAATAATGAAAAATAATGAAAAATAATAAAAAATAATGAAAAATAATAAAAAATAATGAAAAATAATAAAAAATAATGAAAAATAATAAAAAATAATAAAAAATAATAAATAAAAAGTTATTTTTTTATCGATTAATCGGTGCAAAATCTTTCATCATTTTATCTATTAATATTTCGACATCTTTTTCTTCATTACCATAAACCTTATTATTGATATACAAATATCCGTGCCAATAATTTTTTACTTTTATTATATATTTATGACGAATCGTATTATCATTTTTTATAAAATATGTAATAATTAAACTTTTGTTATTCGTATTAATATTGCGTCTTATAATAAAACAATTGTTTTCTTTTCCTGAAAATATTTTTATTATTTCATCTTCTAAATTATTTTCGTTTATGTAATGAAAATATTTGGGTATTCGGAGTTTAAAAAAAAATGGACATACAAATGATATACCAGACAATGTTTTCCGAAAGTTATTATTTTGAGCCTCGATTAATAATTCATCTTGAACATTTGTATGTTCGTTTTTAAAATAAACATTAGTAATTCCTTCTCTGGGGGGGGTTGAACAATAATCGGCAACTTCATATATATACTTATGTATCTGGGTTAAAATAGGCATACTTATAGTGTACATTTTATTTTTTTCAAAAATAAATAATATGATTCCGACTTAAACCAGGTGAATGTTGTAAGGGTTGTTCTATAAATTAATTTATAAGAAATTATTAAATAAATATTAAAAAAAAGTTAAAAAATAACAACACATATATGGAAACACCAAATTAAACAAAATATATATAAATATATATATGATTTTTATTTTGGGTGGTATATTTATTTTATTAATTATATATTATTTTTTTTTTAATACTAGAAAGGAAGGTTTAGAAAATTCAAAAAATTTTATACCTTCGAAAAATTTTATACCTTCGAAAAATTTTATACCTAGCGATGGATTTAATGGTAATAGAGAAGGTTATGTTTTTAAAAATTGTTCAGAAGGATTAGGTTATTATAAAGACACCTTTTATTCTGATTACTAAGAATTTATAATTATTAATTATAATTATAAATAGACTTTATTTCAAAAAACTTACATACTCAATAGTTTTTGATATGTTTTAATAGCCGAATCACTAGTTACCGATATAGAATCAATTCCCGCGTTTACTAAAAATTCACAAAATTCTATACTATCGGATGGTTGTTGTCCGCAAAACCCAACTTTTACTCCATATTTTTTATAAGTTTCAATTGCAGTATTAATCATTCTTCTATAACTTATATTTTCATGGCTACTTAAATGAGTTATTTTATCAGAATCTCTGTCTACTCCCAATGTCAACTGTAATAGATCATTACCACCTATAGATACGCCGTCCACATACTGAGAAAAATTATCAGCCTCGATAACATTACTAGGGATTTCACACATTAAATAAATTTTCAAATTATGAACACCTCGTTCAAGTCCATGCTTTTTCATTTCGTGTAAAACATTTTCACATTCTTGGGGGGTTCGGCAAAAAGGGATCATAATAATAATATTATCTAGTCCCATATTCTCTCTAGCATATTTAAGTGCCAAACATTCTAATGCAAAAGCATCTTTATAGTCATCAGAGTAATATCTCGACGCACCTCTCCATCCTATCATGGGGTTCTCTTCGTCAGGTTCATATAGTTCACCGCCTACTAGATTTTTATACTCATTTGACTTAAAATCTGATAATCTAACAATTACATCGTGTGGATAAAATGCGGATGCTATTTTAGAAATACCTTTTGCTAATTTATTAATAAAAAATTTCTTACCATCTGTCTCTTCTCCCATAATTGTTTGTATTTTTTCTTTTAATTTTATATTTAAAGTGGGATATTGTAAAAGAGCCATTGGATGTATTTTAATATAGTCATTAATAATAAATTCTAATCTGGCTAATCCTACCCCATCATTTGGCAACATGCTTGCTGAAAAGGCCATTTCTGGAGAACCAACATTTAACATTAGTTTAATTGGTAGTTTTTTTGACGTATCAACTTTTAATTTATCAATCTGGAAATTTAATTTATTTTTATAAACAAATCCAGTTTCACCTTCTGCGCAAGATAATGTAACTTCAATGCCGTCACTTAGAGTTTTACTACCATGTGATGTTCCAACAATAGCATTAATACCTAATTCTCTAGCAACGATCGCAGCATGACAAGTTCTACCTCCTTTATCAGTAATAATTCCGGATGACTTTTTCATAAGTGGTTCCCAGTCGGGAGTTGTCATACTAGTAACTAAAATATCATTATCATTGAATTTTTTATATTCACTTATATCTTTTAATTTCGTTATTTTTCCAGATGATATTTTCTCTCCAACAGCAACACCTGATAGTATTTTTTCTCCCGAATCTATTAATTTATATTTTTCTAATATATTAGAGTTATTAGTGTGAACTGTCTCTGGGCGAGTTTGAATTATATAGAGTTTATTGTCTAACCCATCCAATGCCCATTCAACATCAACGCCTATTTCTTTATCAAATATCATACTATACTTTTTTTCCAATGATTTAACATGTCTGGCTAATTCTATTGCTTGTAAATTAGTCAAACTAAATTGTTTTTTTTCATTCTTGTTTGTTTTAATTTCTATTATTCCATTTTCTGAATATATAATTTTTGTATTTTTCTCTCCAATTGATTTACTAACAATAGGATCTTTTTCTGAAAATTGTAATATACGTTTATCAATTATAAATTCATCTGGCTTAACTCCTCCACTAACAACCAGTTCCCCCAATCCAAATGCCGAATTTATAACGATAGCCTTATTATATCCGGTTTCAGGATCAAGTGAAAAACAAACGCCAGCAGATCCTATATCAGCCCGTATCATTTTTTGGATACCAACCGAAATCTTAACATCTTCAAAATTAATATTATTAGTTTTTCTATAAGATATTGCCCTACTATTAAAAAGAGATGCAAAACAATTCTTTATACACTCCAATAGTTGATCATTATGTGTAATATTTAAATATGTATCTTGTTGTCCTGCAAAAGAAGCGTTAGGTAAATCTTCACACACGGCTGATGATCTTACTGCTACTTGTATTTCATTGCTATAATTAGATTTTAATTTAATAAAATCATTAATTACCATGTCTATTTGTTTTTTTGTAAAAACGGAAGTATGAAATAAATCTTTAATTTTTTGAGAACTATTATTAAGGTGTTCAAAATCATCATAATCTATATTGTTTATAATAGGTTCGATTAATTCATCTATATTATTATTTTTAATAAATTCACTATAAAATGTGGTTGTTATTGCAAACCCATCTGCAATATTAAATTTCAACTCATTCGAAATATTATAAAGTTCTCCGAGAGAAGCATTTTTACCACCGACCAAATGTTTATTTTTATAACTGCAGTTTTTAAACCCAATAATCATATATATTATCCATTTATTTGTATTTATGCTAAAATAATAATAATTTTTAGAATAAATTTTATAGACATTTACAGTTTGTCAAATAACTTTTTTGACCAGAATATACCCATAAAAAAAACAGGAGATGCTGCAATAAATGGTATATAATTGTTGGTTGCAACAGATGAATAATATACCTCTTTTAAGAGGTTACCCATTAATGGGATTCTTATACCTGCATATAGAAAAAACTGTAAATATTTCAGTTTTTTTACCAAACTTTGTTTGTTTGGTTGTTTTCGATAATAATAAACAAAATAAGATGGGATATTAGAAAGTTCTCCCAAAAATAATATGTGACCACCTTTGTAGATAACAGGATCTTGATGCATTAAATATAATGCTGTAAAATGATGATATATATAAGCATAATTTAGAGGTTTTGCTTCCCAGTACCGCGCTAAAAAAAGTAAATCATATACAAAATATGCAGAACTATAGGATGTTAATGTATCATAATTATTTTGATTTAATAAATATCGTCCTGCTAGAATAGTACTGCCTGTAGCATGAACCAATGATGTAAAATTATTAGCCATATTTTTACTATATATTTTATTCAATCTAGAATGTAATATATTAAAAAATAAAAAATTAAAATAGTGATTGAGAAACATATATACACATTTTAAAAGAAGTTTTTAAGTTCTAATGTATTATTGTTATAAGTAGAAATAGGTCTATTTAGTGGTACTGCCAAGGTGCTAATATCATTTTTATATTTTATATAAGCGCTTGCTTCGCTGCATAATTTTGGTACACAGTATTCAGAGACTATTTTATTTAATTCTACGATTTGTTCTGTAATATTGGTACATAAATTGGCAGAATGTTGAAGAAATACACTTCTCATTATAATCTTTAAAGTATCTTCATTTTGATAACCTATGTTGAAATGTCCATTGGATGCTTTATGAACATTGGCCATTAAAGAATTTTGAATAATTATGATATTTTTAGCAGAAAAAAATGCGCGTGATAAATTGGATTTTTCAAAATTACCAGTTAATGCATCATTATAACTAGACATTTTTTGGTCTATTGGTATTTTATCGTATAAACTAAATACATTTTGAGACGATTCTTCTAAAATATTTACTCTTCCATTTGCATTCATAATAATATATAATAAAAAAATATTATATTTTATGATTATATACATGGCTTCTTTTCAAACTATTGTTAGTTATACTGCTATTTTTATGTTTTTAATTCTAATGATTGTTATTGCAATATTAATGGGTCAATCAAAAAAGAATACTAAATTTCCTCCACAAGTGGGATCATGTCCGGATTATTGGCAAAAAGATGCTTCCACTGGAAAATGTCTGAATGTTCAAAATTTAGGAATTAACTGTCCCAAAGGACCAGATTTTAACGTTCCTTCATTTTTAGGACCTGATGGTAATAAGAAAAAATGCCAATTTGCTAAAGACTGTTCTATAGAATGGGATGGCATTACCAATATGGGCTTATGCTAAATTACAAAATTAAATTTTTATAATTAAATTTTTATAATTAAATTTTTATAAATAAATTTAATAAAATCTATTATTAATGAATTTTATTATTCCAAAGGTTATTCATATACCAGAAGACATTTTGAATTTTGTTATTTTACCATTTGTTCCTAAATATGATTTAAGGTTAACGAATCACAAAAATTGGACCGAAAGTTATAGTAAGAAATTACAAACGCCACTTTTACTGGAAAGAAAATATTATCGGTTTCTAATGAGAATGAATTTATATCTGGTTTTCGATATTTATTTTAATCATTTTATTAATGTTCATAATTCAATTAATATGAAAAAATATAATAAAAAAATAAAAAATATATG
>Ga0209709_10001711_pt1 | contig 19969 bp, 17 predicted proteins | sample ArcticOcean_MG_C_2_FD_187435 | JGI IMG/M metagenome (GOLD analysis project Ga0209709, IMG submission 187435) | Marine microbial communities from western Arctic Ocean - ArcticOcean_MG_CB4_136 (SPAdes) (version 2) | ecosystem: Environmental > Aquatic > Marine > Oceanic | place: Arctic Ocean...
TGAGGCAAGCGATAGCATTGAAATCTAACTTTCCTGAAGCCCATAACAACTTGGGTAACACGCTCAAAGAACTGGGTAGATTAGAAGAGGCCCAAGCAGGCTATACTCAAGCGATAGCATTGAAACCTGACTATGCAGAAGCCCATAACAACTTGGGTGCCACTCTGAAACAACTGGGCAGATTAGAAGAGGCTGAAGCAAGCTGCAGGCAAGCGATAGCAATGAAACCTGACTTTGCCGAAGCCCACAGCAACATGGGTAACATGCTCAAAGAACTGGGCAGATTAGAAGAGGCTGAAGCAAGCTATAGACAAGCTATAGAATGTAATCCAGGCTGCGCGGAAGATCACAGTAACTTGGGTGTGATGCTCCAAGAGCTGGGTAGATTAGAGGAGGCCCAGGCAAGCTATAGTCAATCGATAGCACTGAAGCCCGACTTTGCCGAAGCCCATAGTAATTTAGGAAACACGCTAAAAGACCATGGTCGATTTGAGGAGGCTGAAGCAAGCTATAGGCAAGCGATAGAGTATAATTCAGACCATGCGGAAGCTCACAACAACTTAGGTAATGTCCTGAAAGAACTGGGTAGATTAGAAGAGGCTGAAGCAAGCTGCAGGCAAGCGATAGCACTTAAATCTGGCTATGCCGAAGCGAATAGTAACTTGGGTATTATTCTTTACAGTAATGGAGATATAGCTTCAGCCTTAGAAAGCATGGAAACAGCATGTTGCATCGACCCGAGGTCACAGCCGATTGATCTATTGTTGAGTGTTCTGAAGGCGAAAAAGTCTCGCAAGGAAAATGAAGTCGGCTTTGATAACATAGGTGATTTACGTGGTGTTGTGGGATTAACTTCCAATCCTCTTGTTTTAAACAGAGTGGTAGAGCCTGGGTTGATTGCTGCTCTGTATGAAATGAATTATAGAGAATTAAATAAAATGAAGAGTAACGATCCTCGTTATGGCAATGGTAGATGCTCGCCAGACTTTAATCTGTTTGCAGATAGTCGCGTGCTTATAAAGACTGTCGCAGAAGATTTAACGAGGATTATGATGGAGGCTGTTAGATCAGAAATATATATATATGATTCTTTTTTCAATATTTTAAGTGCTGGAGGTGGATTGACGCCTCACAGACACCTAAATAGTTTAGACAAAGAAATACCGCTTAGTTTACATAACCAAAAGTATTCTCTTGTGTATTATCTGTCGGTAGGGGACCAAAATTGCAGTGAGCCAGGGATATTAAAACTTTATGATCCAGTCGACGAGATTCTTCCATGTGAGGGCATGCTAGTTATTTTTCCTGCTGATAGATTACATTCTGCAGTTTATGGTGGAAAAAAAGATAGAGTTATGATTGGGGTTAATTTTTATAGCCTTTGACTTTATCATTAATGCCGATATTCAATTGGCAAACTTTCTAAAATTGACGTTGGTAGACGGCGATTAAGCTCAAGAGCGCTCATCTATGAGCTAGCAACCTAAACTCGTTGCTTTCGAGCGGGGCTACTCCTCTTCCATTCTGCCATTTAAAGTACCACCTATTATTTAATTCTTATAGTGGCTCCATAAACCTTTGAGTTTATGGGTTATTATCGAAAGGCGTTTTAGGGGCAGGTGACTGTATTTTTATTCGTCATAGAGGGTCGCGACTGGCAGACGCTTGTGCTGTGTTTTGTTATAAAGACTAATTAACCGCTCTGAGGCTTTTGAATCAACAGCTTTACCTTCAAGAAAGTTGTCGATATCTGTATAGGATAGTCCCAGGACATCTTCATCTTGCTTTTGCGGGCTGAGGCATTCAAGGTCAGCCGTTGGGGGTTTCGTCACTAGGGATTCCGGTGCGCTCAGCGTGGTTGCTAGCAAACGAACCTGCCGTTTACTAAGACCGAAGAGCGGTGCGAGGTCACAGGCGCCATCGCCAAACTTAGTATAAAATCCCGTAATATTTTCTGCTGAATGGTCGGTACCCAGCACCAGTCCGCCTACCATGCCAGCGATATGATATTGGGAGAGCATGCGCTGTCTGGCTTTAACATTGCCCTTCGCGAAGTCTATCGCCTCAGTTGCTGGCAACATGCCATTGTCTTTCATAGTGGCACAGACAGCTTCGCTGATGGCGTCGGTACCGGCTTTAATATTCACCGTGAGGCTTTTGCTGGGTTGGATAAAATCTAGTGAAGTCTGAGCGTCAGCTTCGTCCTGCTGTATGCCGTAGGGCAGGCGCACGGCAATAAACTGATAAGCGGTGCTTTCGGTTTGATGATTGAGGCCGTCTATGGCAAGTTGAGCGAGTCGGCCGCAGGTGGTTGAATCAACACCGCCGCTTATGCCCAGTACGAGAGATTTACAGCCGGAACTGGCAAGCTGATTCTGGATAAAGGCAATGCGACGTTCAATTTCAAACTGGGCATCGATTTCGGGCAGGACCCGCATGGAATCGATAATATCTTGTTTATTCATATGCGACTGACGTGATCCTCTATTTTACCAATGCCTAATCCATTATGCCGAAGGTTAACCAGCTCCAAGCTGAGCGGCCGTCTGCGGTATCATCTTCCGCAACTACCCCGTCTTCTCGAGCAGCTTTGTTGTACATTTGTCGGGTGTCAAAAGCCGGTGGCTTGTCTTGCTTAATTAGACCAAAGGTCAATGTACCCAGCACCGAGTTTCCGGTCTCTAATAGACGTTTTTCATAGTCAAAATCACCGTTGTCATTGAGAGATGGGTATTCCGGGTGATTTGCAGCTAACACCGTGACAGCATGTTCCGCCAATTCTGACAGTTCTAACATATGATACGCTTGAGCCATCACAGCTAGACCATCGGGTACGGCGGGTGAGCGCTGAAAGTTTTCAACTACAAAGCGACCGCGATTGGCAGCTGCCAAATAACTGCCGCGAGCGAAATAATAATTGGCGGCATGAATCTCAGCACGAGCTAGCTGGTTGCGAAGGTCGATTAGCCGTTTTCGGGCGTCAGGTGCATAGGGGCTTTTCGGGAATCTTGCCAGCAGTTGGGTAAGCGTTTCAAAGGCGTCGCGAGCAGTGCCTATGTCGCGCTGTGTCTTATCCGTGGGCAAAAAGCCACCGAAAAAGCTGGATGTCTGCGCAATCTCTGCCAGCCCTTTGACGTAAAAAGCATAATCGACGTTGGGGTGCTGCGGGTGTAGCCGCACAAAGCGATCTGCTGAACCAATGCTACTCTCATGATCACCCGATTTGTACTGAGCAAAAATAAGCTCTAACTGAGCCTGCTCTGCATATTTTCCAAAGGGGAAATTGGACTCCAAAAGCAGTAGATTTCTGATTGCAACGGTGTAATTATTGCCGTCTAGGCTGCCCTGAATTTTTTCGTAAAAGTCTCTCTCGGTGGAATCCTCAGATCCAATTTTATTCTCTTCATCGTCACCCCATCCGAGCCAAGAGCACCCAGAGGACAGTGATAAACTTAAAATCAACAAAATAAACCCGATGTTTTTCATGTAAAATTCCCAGACAGAGACAGAGTCGATTGGTTATTCGACGAGTCCAAGTATTTAACCACAGCGGACTATGTAAGTTAAGCCAATTAATCTTCTGTAGCCGATACATCTGGGCGCTGATAAGCGCTAATTAGTCAGACATTGGAATATTTGTGTGAATCAACTCCAAAGCGCAGGGAACAAGACGGCCAACATTGAGATGTCAATGGAGGTTGAGCGCAGTCATTGTGGTAGACGCCTAGATCAAGTGGCTTCCGAATTATTTACCGATTTTTCCAGGTCGAGACTGCAGCAGTGGATCAAAGACGGGCAGTTGCGCGTTGACGGTGAGCTGCGGGTACCTAAGCAGAAATTGCTGGGTGGCGAGACACTCACCATAAGTGTTGTGTTGAAGCCAGAAGGCAACTGGGTTGCCGAGGATATTCCCCTCAATATTGTCTACGAAGATGGTCATGTAATCGTGGTCAATAAGCTCGCTGGTCTCGTGGTACATCCCGCCGCAGGTAATCGTGACGGGACCATGCTCAATGCGCTGTTACACCATTGCCATCAACTGGAGTCAGTGCCGCGGGCCGGTATTGTTCATAGGCTTGATAAGAACACCACAGGCCTGATGGTCGTGGCCAAGACATTGCAGGCGCATACTCACCTAGTGGAACAGCTGCAGGCGCGCACGGTTAAGCGAGAGTATGAGGCGGTGGTTATTGGTGTGATGATCGCCGGAGGCTCGGTAGATCAGCCAATTGGCCGGCATTCTAAACAGCGTACCAAAATGGCCGTGATTTCAGACGGTAAGCAGGCGCGCACCCATTACTCGGTGCTCAAGCGCTTTGAAGGCCATACTCATGTTCGCTTGCGGCTTGAGACTGGCCGCACCCATCAGATTCGTGTACATATGGCGCATATTCGCTATCCTATCGTCGGTGACGATGTTTATGGAGGTCGTTTTCGCATTCACAAAGGCGCCTCAGAGCAGCTACGTGAAGTCATTCAGGGCTTTGGACGCCAGTCCTTGCACGCGCGAGAATTAGGATTAATCCATCCTGCTACAGGTGAATTTGTTAGCTGGACCACAGAACTGCCGGATGACATGCAAGCTTTGTTGGCAGCGCTCGACAGTGAGTAATATACTAGCGCTTGACTGGCCGGCACCAGAGACGGTGGGCGCAGCCATTACACTGCGAACTGGGGGTATCAGTCAGGGGCCATTCGATTCCAACAATATGGCCCTGCATGTGGAGGATAGCGAGTCTACGGTGCGGCAAAATCGTCAGACGCTGCAGGCTGAGCTGGGTCTTGAGCAACAGCCACTATGGTTAGAGCAGTGCCATGGCACTGAGATTGTCCTTGTCGAGGATAGTCTCGGGGTACCCCAAGCCGACGCTAGTCAGACCCGCCAGCCCCAGAGAGCCTGTGTTGTCATGACGGCAGATTGCCTGCCGGTACTTTTTTGTAATCACCAAGGGACCCAGGTGGCAGCGGCGCACGCCGGCTGGCGCGGTCTCTGCAATGGCATATTGCGCAAAACGGTCGCTCAATTTGATCGTCCCGAGTCTGTGATCGTTTATCTGGGCCCTGCAATAGGTCCCAAGGTCTATGAAGTTGGTGCGGAGCTGCTGCCCGCCTTTGTCAAAAATTCCCAGGATGCCTTGCAGGTTGCGGCAATTCAGTCGGCATTTGTGCCCCTGCAATCAGGCAAATTTCTGGCCAATCTTTATGCCTTAGCCAGGGCTGAACTCGAAAGCTGTGGTGTAAATGCGGTTTATGGCGGTGAATTTTGCACATTTTCTGAGCCGGACCGCTTTTACTCCTATCGGCGGACGCCCAAAACTGGGCGCACTGCCTCATTGATTTGGCTTAAAAACGGCCACGGAAACAGCCTTTAAAAGAGCTGTTGCATTGGTGTGCCAGCCCATTTGATAGCGGGCTTTTGGTTAGAGGCATATTTGCTGCTTTAACACTTGATATGCACATGCTGTTCCATTAGACTTGCCGCCCTTCGCAAGGGGCTAAAGCCTTGGCAGTCTAGCGACGGAATCTGGCCCTTAACGTTGTGGCCACACATAATTTGGAGCAGACAATGTACGCAGTAATCAAAAGTGGCGGAAAACAGCATCGAGTGGTTGAGGGTGAAACCTTACTCTTGGAAAAGCTTGATATAGCTACTGGTGACAGTATCGATTTTGAAGAAGTCTTGATGGTCGGCGAAGGAGCCGAGGTCAAGATTGGTGCGCCCCTCGTTGAGGGCGGTAAGGTGACCGCGGAGATTTTGTCTCACGGTCGTGGCGACAAGGTGAATATCATTAAATTCCGTCGTCGTAAGCATTCGCGCACACAACAGGGCCACAGACAGTGGTATACAGAAGTTAAAATTACTGGTATCAATGCCGGGTAGTTCTAAGAGGATATAGCAATGGCTCACAAGAAAGCTGGTGGTAGTACTCGTAACGGTCGCGATTCAGAAAGCAAACGCCTTGGTGTCAAGGTGTATGGCGGCCAAGCAATCAATGCAGGTGGTATTATCGTTCGTCAGCGTGGAACGAAATTTCACCCAGGCAACGGTGTCGGTATTGGTAAAGATCACACATTATTTGCAAAAGCGACTGGCACAGTGCAGTTTGTCAAGAAAGGTCCATTGAACCGCAAATATGCCGAGGTGGTTTCAGCCTAATCTGAGCCCTTCTTAGGGAAAGCCCCGTTGGGGCTTTTTTTTCGTCTGCGATATTTTCAATGCAACGGACTGGATGCACTGGAGGTGAACTCTCGACACTTGAGGGCGCGGGTTATATCAGACAGTAAAAGGGGTGCCAGAGCAGGCGACCTTGGGCCTCAGTGCACTTGCCTCTGATGGTTGTGTGGCCTGAGTCGGCTATTCAAGCGCCTTTAGGGCGCTTCTGGGAAGCCTGCATTGACCTTTGGCTTAGGCTATTCAGTTACGCCAGATTAAACTGATGCTTCAGGTAGGCAATAATGGCGCTGGATTCATACAGCCATTGCACGGAATTGTCGGGCTTTTCAATTCTTAGGCAGGGCACTTTGTGGCGGCCGCCTTCGCGGACTAACTCCGCTCTCAATTCAGCGTCACCTTTCGCATCGCGCAGTTCAATGTTTAGCCCATGACGCTTGAGTTGACGGCGAACTTTGACGCAAAAAGGGCAGGTCTTAAACTGGTACATCGACATGCTGGCAGTGGCCTCGTCTACGGCTTGCTGCGCGGCAGGGGTGCGGACCACGGATTTGGGTGAGGTGAGAAAATCCAGGAGCAAAATAATTTGTCCCAAGACCCATCGAATAACTGTCATTGAATGGCTCCGCCATATTCGGTAAATTAAAATAGTCGTCGACATATACTGCTAGATTGATGGTCTAGACCACTTCAGCGGCTATGCAATACCATTTATGGCGCGCATTTTGCTATGGATTAGTGTTTCTAGGCAACACCTTTAATTATCTGAGGTTCCGGTTGCTTGTAGTACCCCCTTTAGTAATAATGCGGGCTGAAGCATCCGGCTTTTCCCTTCACAATGGCACAACCCTTTTGACAACTGTAAACTAGCGCTATGAAATTCGTTGATGAAGCAACAATTAAAGTATTCGCGGGCAAGGGCGGCAATGGCTGTCTGAGTTTTCGTCGTGAAAAATATATCCCCAAAGGTGGCCCAGATGGTGGTGACGGAGGTGACGGAGGGAGTGTATTTTTGGTGGGTGCTGACGGCCTCAATACGTTGATCGATTTTCGTTACACCCGTAATTTTAAAGCCGAGAGTGGTGCCCAGGGCAGCAGTGCAGAATGCACGGGCCGTGGCGGAGAAGACCTTATATTGTCCGTCCCCATTGGCACGACGGTCCTCGATAATGAAACTGGCGAGGTACTCGGGGATATTACCGAGTTGGGGCAGAGTCTCAAGGTGGCTCAAGGCGGATTTCATGGCCTGGGTAATACCCGCTACAAATCGAGTAAAAACCGTGCGCCGCGACAGACCTCACCGGGTAAGGACGGTGAGGGTCGCGAAATTAAATTGGAGTTAAAGGTGTTGGCCGATGTTGGGTTGCTGGGCTTGCCCAATGCCGGAAAATCGACCTTTATTCGTTCCGTATCTGCGGCCCGTCCGAAGGTAGCCGACTATCCGTTTACGACCCTGGTGCCGAATCTCGGCGTGGTGGGCATGAGCGGTGACAAGAGCTTTGTGGTTGCGGACATCCCGGGTTTGATTGAAGGGGCCTCGGAAGGCGCCGGATTGGGTATTCGGTTTTTAAAGCATCTCACACGTACGCGACTGCTGTTACATCTTGTCGATATCATGCCCTACGATGAATCGACCGCCGGTGAGAATGCCCAGGTGATTGAAAATGAATTGCGTATCTTTAGTCCAACCATGGCACAGGGCGATCGCTGGTTAGTACTAAACAAACTTGATCTGCTGCCCGACGATGAGGTCGATGCCCGTTGCCAAGAGGTCGTCGATTATCTGGATTGGCAGGGGCCTGTATTTAAAATGTCTGGCCTCGCCTCTGAGGGTACCAAGGATCTCTGTGCTGCTATTATGGAGTATATCGATGATCATCGGCAGCAGGAAAGGGCTGATCCGGAGTTGGAAGAGCAGGCGGGTGAGAGACGTGCGCAGATGCAATCCGAGGCTCGAACACGTATTGAAGAGCTATCCCTGCAAAGGCATCAGGCGCGCAAGCGGATCCAGATTGAAACCGATGATGACGACGACAGTGATGTCGAAGTGGTCTATGCCGAGTAATTGTTATGACTAGAGAGATTGTTATGACTAGAGAGATTGCTAAAGATGCCAAGCGCTGGGTTATTAAGATTGGCAGCGCGCTGTTGACCAATAATGGCGCTGGTCTTGATCGCAATGCTATCGATGGTTGGGTTGATCAGATTGCCAACTTACTCCTTCAGGGTAAGGAAGTGGTTCTAGTGTCTTCTGGTGCTATCGCTGAGGGCATTGTGCGTCTTGGTTGGCAGAATCGTCCAGATAGCATCCATGAGCTCCAGGCGGCCGCTGCGGTGGGTCAGATGGGGCTTGTTCAGGCCTACGAAAGTAGTTTTCAGCGTTTTGACCGGCTCACTGCGCAAATCCTACTCGATCACGATGACATGGCTAGCCGTCAGCGTTATCTAAATGCTCGTGGTGTCTTGCAAACGTTGATGAGCTTGACTGTTGTGCCTATCATCAATGAAAACGATACCGTGGTGACGGATGAAATACGCTTTGGCGACAATGACAGCTTGGCGGCTCTAGTGGCCAATTTAATTGATGCAGACATACTAGTGATCCTGACTGATAAAGACGGTCTTTACAGTGCCAATCCGGATCTAGAGCTAGATGCCCGTTTAATCTCTCAGGCTATGGCCAAAGACACCTCTCTGGATACCTTGGCTGGTGGTAGCGGTGGCACGCTTGGTCGCGGAGGTATGGTTACCAAGCTCCAAGCGGCTCGTTTGGCGGCTCGCTCTGGCTGCAGCACGATAATCGTGGGTGGCCGCAATGCCAATATTTTGCATCAGGTGGCTGCAGGCGATGAGGTCGGCACGCTGTTGTCTGCCGGGCAAAAACCTCTTGCTGCCCGCAAGCAGTGGTTGGCCGGACACTTGCAGGTGAAGGGGCAGTTGGTGCTAGATGCCGGCGCCGTAAAGGTGCTTACGCAGCAGGGTCGCAGCCTTTTGGCAGTGGGTGTTAGACAGGTTGTTGGCACGTTCACCCGTGGTGATCTGGTCAGTTGTGTCAATGCTGATGGTGTTGAGATTGCCCGTGGCCTGGTTAATTACAATGCCAATGAGGCCGCTCTCATCCAGGGCCAGAGCACGGAGTCGATCGCTGGCATTCTGGGCTACCGTGGAGACGATGAGCTTATTCACCGTGATAATCTGGTGGTAACAGTTTAGGCTCTTAGCTCAATTAAGACGACGTCTGTGCCGATTGCCGTCTGAGTGCAATCTTTCTCGGCAAACTCTTGATGTTTTCGGTTACGATGCTGGGATATTTAAATATCAGAGACTATAAGATGTCCGTCGAGACTAAAACGCACTACCGCGCCTGTAATCTATGTGAAGCCATATGTGGCCTTGAGATTAAGACCCAAGGCGAGAAAGTGGTGTCTATTAGAGGCGATAAAAACGATCCCCTAAGCCGCGGTTATATCTGCCCTAAGGGCACCGCGATGCAAGATATCTATACCGACCCCGATCGTTTGCGTATGCCGGTTAAAAAGCAGAGTGGTAGCTGGGTTGAGATCAGTTGGGAAGAGGCCTTTAGTACCGTTGCTGAAAAATTGACGGCGGTGCAAGACCATCATGGAGTCGATGCGGTGGCCTTTTTTGCGGGCAACCCTAATGTGCACAATTATGGCAGTATGACCCACGCTAGTGTGTTGCGCAAAGCGGTGCAAACCAAGACACATTTTTCGGCCACCAGCCTTGATCAGTTACCACATCACTTAACGTCTTTAAGTCTTTATGGTCATCAGTCGCTGATTCCTGTGCCGGATATTGACCATACAAATTATATGCTGATTATTGGCGGTAATCCTCTGGCATCTAACGGCAGTATCATGACGGTTCCTGATGTGCCTAAACGCCTTAAAGCGATCCAGCAGCGCGGTGGACGCTTTGTTGTGATAGACCCGCGACGCACTGAGACTGCCGAGATTGCCGATCAGCATTTATTTATTCGCCCGGGCACCGATGCTTTTTTGTTAATGGCTATGCTAAATACCTTATTTGTCGAGAATCTGGTTCACACTGGGCACCTAACCGACTTGTTGGTTGGGGTCGATGATGTACGCAGCGCCTGTGAGCCCTTTACACTGGAGTTAGCCGAACAGCGAACCGGCGTTATCGCTAAAGAGATTCGTCAGCTAGCCCGTGATATGGCCAGCATAGAGGGCGCTGTGTGCTATGGCCGCATGGGTGTTTCGGTGCAGGTCTATGGCACGCTGTGTCAGTGGGCTATTCATATGATTAATATTCTTACCCATTCCCTTGATGTCCGTGGTGGCATGATGGCGTCGTCGCCCGCTTTTGGTTTTGTTAAACCAGGGGAGTCTGGGGCAGGGCACTTTGCCACGTTCCATAGCCGTGTCAGCGGGCTACCAGAATTTGCTGGTGAGTTGCCCGCAACCGTTATGGCTGAGGAGATGTTGACTGAGGGTGAGGGTCAGATTCGCGCTCTAGTGTCTATTGCCGGTAACCCAGTGCTTTCGGCCCCCAATGGCCAGCAGATCGATCGTGCACTTGCGGGCTTAGACTTTATGGTCAGTCTTGATTTTTATATCAATGAAACCACCCAACACGCGGATATTATTTTACCGCCCACCAGTGCACTAGAGCATGACCATTACGATATCGCCTTCCATCGTTTGGCGGTGCATAACACTGCACGCTTTAATGAACCCGTGTTTGAACCAGCTCCGGGTACATTGCACGACTGGGAAATTTTTAATGGACTGGGGCAGGCGATTGCTGTCCTCAAGGGCATTGAGGTTCAGCTGTTGCCTTCCCCAGATAAGTTGGTTGATATGGGTATTCAGCGGGGGCCCTACAGTGCGGCCGCTGGCCATGAGCTAGAGTTGACTCTGGATAAAATTAAGCAGCATCCCCATGGTTTAGATATAGGCAAATTAGAACCGAATTTGCCCGAACGACTCTGCACGAGTGACGGTAAAATAACGTTACTGGCAGACTACATAACGAAAGATCTAAAACGCCTTGGCGCCGATCAGGCAATGACTGAAGCCGATGAATTGCTACTTATTGGTCGTCGCCATATTCGCAGCAACAACTCTTGGTTGCACAACTCTCATCGTTTGGTAAAGGGCAAGCCGCGCTGGCAGTTGTTGATGCACCCAGAGGATGTAGCGGCTCGTAACTTGGAAGATCAATCACAGGTGCGCATCGAATCTCGGGTTGGTTCTGTGGAAACACAGGTCGTGGCCAGTAACGAAGTGATGCCCGGGGTGGTTAGCCTTCCCCATGGTTGGGGGCATAAGCGTGCTGGGGTTAGTATGGTTATTGCTAGTGAACAGGAAGGGGTTAGCTGTAACGATCTGACAGATGACCAGCTTATTGATCAGATTAGTGGTAATGCTGCTTTAAATGGAGTGCCTGTAAAGGTGACGGCAGCATAGGGCGGTTTCATGACGATATGGCTAAATAGACTAGGCATTAAAAAACCGGCGTGAGCCGGCTTTTTAATGCTAGGCGAAATGGTTACGCGGCCAATGCTTTAACCTTGGTATTCAACCGGCTCTTATGACGAGCAGCTTTGTTCTTGTGAAGAATGCCTTTGTCAGCCATGCGGTCAATGACCGGCACCGCTGCTGCATAAGCTTCCTGGCTTTTGGCGTGATCGCCAGAAGCAAGTGCTGCATCAACTTTCTTAATATATGTGCGAACCATCGAACGTAGGCTGGCATTATGCTGACGACTTTTCTCGTTCTGACGCGCGCGTTTTTTAGCTTGTACTGAATTTGCCACCTGAATTTCCTCTCTAAATTGGGTCACACTAATCGCGTGGAAAGATACAGGGTTTAGTTGCGAAATTCAACCCAATTTTATACCTTTATAATGTCCCGTTCGTGCTTAGTCGATGCGGCTGACACTATGGCTAATCATTCGCTATCTATTATAGTTCTTGGAGATTGCTAGATTAGCTTGGCCATGGAGGTGCGGGTCGGTAAACTGCAGCCATTAATATTGATCTACAGGGCAGATAATTGACACAGAGTTCGCCGCAAAAAGAGCTTAAGGCAAAAGACAGCGGTCTGTTGCGTTCTAGTGGCGTGGTCAGTTTTTTTACTATGATGTCGCGGGTTATGGGTCTGGCCCGAGATGTTATCTTTGCTCGTGTTATCGGGGCTGACGCCTTTGCTGACGTGTTTTTTGTCGCCTTCAAAATACCCAATTTCTTCCGCCGTCTATTTGCCGAGGGCGCCTTTGCGCAGGCGTTTGTGCCTATTCTTGGCGAGTATCGAGAGAAGGGGAGTCAGGCCGCGGTCAAGGCGCTAGTTGATCGGGTTGCCGGCACCTTAGGTATTACGCTGCTGGGGCTAACCTTGCTTATTGTAGTGGCATCACCTGTGATGGCCGCAATTTTCGCGCCGAAGTGGTTTTTTGATGATCTGCAAAAGTTCACTGCCACCGCTGAAATGCTGCGCATCACCTTTCCCTATCTTTTATTTATCTCTATGACGGGTCTGGCTGGGGGCATACTCAATAGCTATGACCGCTTTGCGGTACCCGCAGTGACACCAATGCTATTGAATATAACTTTGATTGCAGCGGCACTGATTGCCGCGCCACTGTTCGACGAGCCTGCGTTTGCGTTGGCCTGGGGTGTGTTTGCTGCGGGAGTTGTGCAGTTTATTTTTCAGCTGCCATTTTTACAGCGTATTCACATGCTTCCAACTCCCAAGGTTGATTGGCGGCATCCCGGTGTGCGCAAGATTCTCAAGTTAATGGGCCCTGCTATCTTTGGGGTTTCAGTTAGCCAGATTAACCTGCTGCTGGATACTATGCTGGCCACCTTTTTACCCACCGGAAGTGTGTCTTGGCTGTATTACTCAGATCGTCTGGCAGAGTTGCCATTGGGTGTTTTTGCGGTGGCTATTGCCACGGTTATACTGCCCAATCTCTCTCGCCACCATGCCTCTGCCTCGACCGAGGTCTATTCAGAGACGTTAGATTGGGCGTTAAAGATGATTCTGATAATTGCCGTGCCAGCTGCGGCTGCGCTGACGCTGCTGGCTGAGCCTATCTTGGTAACACTGTTTTATTACGGGGACGTTATGACCATGCGGGATATGACTATGGCCACCCTGAGCCTGCGGGCTTATGCCGTGGGTTTAATCGCCTTTATGCTGATCAAGGTGCTGGCGCCAGGTTTTTTTGCTCGGCAGGACATGCGAACGCCTGTGCGCATCGGGGTGATTGCCATGGTCACCAATATGTTGCTAAACCTGCTGTTTGTGATTCCGTTGCATTTTTATTGGCAGATCGGTCATGTCGGTCTGGCGGCGGCTACCTCGGTGTCGGCATTTTTAAATGCGTTACTACTATTCATTTTTTTGCGTAAGACGGGCGTTTATACTCCTTCGAGCCAGTGGAGAAATTTCGCGTTGAGCCTTACCTGCGCGGTGACGTTAATGCTGCTGGTCCTAATGTATTTGGGACATTGGCTCGGTGCCCTGGATCAAGTTTTATGGCAGAAAATGACCTGGTGGCAGCGCAGCGGCAATATTATTGCGCTCTGTGCCGCCGGTTTTCTTGTCTATGCGGGCGCTTTGCTTGCGACAGGATTTCGAGTCGCTGATTTGCGCGGACCTGCCAAAGCCATCTCCGCTGACTAGTAGCGATTATCGGTGCAATTATTCAGTTAAAATTACCACACCAATCTGGTCCTATCCCTTACGTTTCAGAGCGTTGCTAGGTATACTAAATGGCTGATTAGAGAGCGATGACGTTGACCGAAAAACCGAGGAAAATGACCTTCATTCGTGGATTGCAGGGATTCAAGTCCTGCAATCAACGCTCGGTCGTGACCATTGGTTCTTTCGATGGTGTCCACCTGGGTCATCAGACTATTATTGCTCAGGTGAAAGCAAAAGCAGCTGCCCTGGGTTTGCCATCAATCGTGATGACTTTTGAACCTCAGCCGATGGAGTTTTTCTCCAGTGAAAAGGCTCCGGCAAGATTGATGCGGTTGCGAGAAAAAGTTGATGCACTGCTGGAATTGGGTATCGACTCTGTGGTCTGCCTGCAGTTTAACCGGGCATTAAGTAACCTCACCGCCCTCGAGTTTGTTGAGTATGTGCTCTGTGATGGCCTGGCGGTCAAGCACCTCATAGTGGGCGATGACTTTCGTTTTGGCTGCGATCGCAGCGGTGACTTCAATATGCTGTCGCTGATGGGCCAGCCACATGATTTTTCGGTTCAGGACACTGAGACATTAGAAGTTCAGGGCCAGCGAGTAAGTAGCACGCTGGTGCGAGAGTTTTTGCAGCAGGGCGATTTCGGTCGAGCCAGTGAATTGCTAGGACGACCTTTTTCGATCAAAGGGCGGGTAGTTTACGGACAGCAGCTCGGGCGCGAACTTGGCTTCCCTACGGCCAATGTTAACCTAAACCGCTACAGTGCACCGCTGTCTGGGGTCTACGCGGTGCGTGTTGATGCTGGCGGTGTTGAGTATATTGGTGCTGCGAATGTGGGTGTAAGGCCAACCGTAGGGGATTTAGTAAAGCCCATACTCGAGGTGCATCTGTTGGATTTTCAAGGCGATCTATATGGCCAGAGAATCGATGTACGGTTTGAACACAAAATTCGGGATGAGCAAAAATTTGTCAACGTAGGCAAATTGATAGAAACGATAAAACAGGATATTAAACAGATTAGAACCTGGTTTTCAGGTTTGGACGAGAGCATAAGTTAAGGCCAAGATGACTGATAAAATAGACTACAAAGCAACATTAAATTTGCCTAAAACGGCATTTCCAATGCGGGCCAATCTCGCCCAGAAAGAACCGGGTATTCTTAAGGAATGGCATGATAAAGATCTCTATCAGCAGATCCGAACGGCCCGCGCTGGACGTGAAAAATTTATTTTGCACGATGGTCCTCCCTATGCCAATGGTGACATTCATCTCGGTCATGCGGTAAACAAAACGCTGAAAGATATCGTGGTTAAATCGCGCACACTCAGTGGTTTTGATGCACCCTATGTTCCGGGTTGGGATTGTCATGGCCTGCCTATTGAACACAATGTTGAAAAAAAAATCGGCAAAGCTGGAGTCAAGGTCGATTACTCGACCTTTCGACAGAAATGTCGAGACTATGCTATGAAACAGGTCGAAGGTCAGCGCAAGGACTTTGTTCGTATCGGTGTATTTGGTGACTGGGATCGCCCGTACCTGACAATGAATTTTACTGTTGAGGCCAATATTATTCGCGCACTGGGTAAGATTGCCGAAAATGGTCATCTGGTAAAAGGCTATAAGCCCGTTTATTGGAGTGTGGTTGGGGGCTCAGCTCTGGCAGAGGCCGAGGTGGAATATCAGGATAAGACGTCTTATTCGATTGATGTCGCCTATCCGGTTAATCAGGCCGCGCAGCTTGAGAAGGTTACGGCGGCCTTTGGTGGATTGTTCGGTGAGGGTCCTGTCAATGTCTTGATTTGGACGACCACGCCCTGGACCATTCCCAGTAGTCAGGCGGTGTCCCTGGGTGCTGAGCTGACCTATTACCTAGTGCAGTGCAATACTGATAATGGTCCGATGCGCCTAATTTTAGCGGAAGCTCTGCTTGAATCTGTGATGCGGCGCCTTGCTATCGAAAATTATAAAATATTGGCTACCTGTGCTGGTTCAGCACTTGAAGGTGTGGTGGTGTCGCATCCGTTCTATGAGCGGGATATTCCAGTATTACTGGGGGACCATGTCACCATCGATGCGGGCACAGGCTGTGTGCACACGGCCCCTGATCATGGAGCAGAAGATTTTGTGGTGGCTGCGCAATACGGTATTGGCACCCTTAACTATGTAATGGATAACGGCGTTTTTCGCGACGACGTCGAACTGTTTGCCGGCGAACATGTGTACAAGGTTGAAGAGCATATTCTTGCTGTGCTCAAAGAGAAGCAGGTACTAATGGCCTGCAGCCAGTTCAGGCACAGTTATGCGCACTGTTGGCGCACCAAAACGCCACTCATCTATCGTGCAACGCCCCAGTGGTTTATCTCGATGGACAAACAGGGTCTATTAAGGAAAGCCAAGGACGCGATTAAAACGGTCAGTTGGCATCCAGACTGGGGTGAGGCGCGCATAGAAGGGATGTTAGACGGCAGTCCCGACTGGTGTATCTCGCGACAGCGTACCTGGGGCGTGCCCATCGCATTGTTTGTGCATCGGCAGACCGGCGAGATTCATCCGGATACCCCGGACCTAGTTGAGAAGGTAGCTCGCCTCGTTGAAGTCAGTGGTATAGATGCTTGGTATGATCTAGATCCGGCTAATCTGCTGGGTGCTGAGGCCGACCAATATCAGAAAGTCACGGATACCTTGGATGTGTGGTTTGATTCAGGGGTTACCCATGCCTCAGTCATAGATGCTCGGGAAGAGTTGCAGTACCCAGCGGATCTGTATCTTGAAGGCTCCGATCAACATCGAGGCTGGTTTCAGTCATCACTCAAAACCGCCATTGCAATAAAGGGTACGGCGCCCTACAAAGCTGTGCTGACCCACGGCTTTACCGTGGATAAAGATGGACGAAAAATGTCTAAGTCGATCGGCAATGTCGTGTCGCCCCAAAAGGTGATTAACGAACTTGGCGCTGATGTGTTGCGTCTTTGGGTTGCCTCTGCAGACTTTAGCGCCGAGATGACGGTGTCCGACGAAATACTCAACCGCGCGGCGGACTCCTACCGTCGCGTGCGAAACACTGCACGGTATTTTCTCTCCAACATCGATGGTTTTGAGCCCCAGCAGCACGCGGTTGCCCATGATGATTTATTGGCGTTGGATCGTTGGGCTGTCGACTGTGCCGCACGGTTGCAGGATGAGATTATTGAGTGCTACAACCAGTACCAATTCCACCTAGTCTATCAAAAGCTGCATAATTTCTGTGTGCGGGATATGGGTGGATTTTATCTGGATATTATTAAAGACCGTATTTATACCTGCGCTGAAGACAGCTTGCCGCGTCGCTCGGCCCAAACGGCGCTGAACCATATTGCGGAGGCTTTCGTGCGCTGGATTGCGCCAATTTTAAGTTTTACCGCCCATGAGATATGGGACTTCATGCCCGGCAATCGAACCGATTCAGTGTTCATCGCTGAATGGTATCCGCTGCAACGATTGGGAGCCGATGAGGCGATTACTCAGGAAGATTGGACGGCTATATTACAGGCCAAAGAAGCCATTAATAAGGTCATTGAAGAACAGCGCAGTCGGGGTGTGATTAAAGGGTCTCTAGGGGCTGATATCGAAGTATCTGCAGGGGGAGAGTTGCATGCTTCGTTGGCCAAGCTTGGCGACGAATTACGCTTTGTGACCATCACATCGAAGGCGATTTTAATCCCATTGGTTAACTCAGATACCACTGATAACTCTTTGCTGAGTGGATTGAAGGTAGTGGTGAAGCACTCAGAAGCAAATAAATGCATACGCTGCTGGCACTTCATTGATGACGTGGGCAGTAATGAACAATATTCAGAAGTCTGCGGCCGCTGCATCGGTAATATTACCGGTCAGGGTGAGAGTCGCGCCTATGCCTAGGGTTCTGATATGGTATGCAATAGCTCTGGCAGTGCTGATCGCCGACCAGCTGACTAAAGCCTGGATTGTGGGGGCTTTTAGTTATGGCGAATCGACTTTTATTACGGCAGTTTTTAATTTGGTCCGCGCGCATAATTATGGTGCGGCCTTTAGCTTTTTAAGTGATGCTGGTGGTTGGCAACGTTATGGTTTGAGTGTTTTAGCAGCAGTGGTTAGTGCGGCTATCGCTGTCTGGCTTGCCCGACAACCGTTGGACCGTTGGTTGGAGAGCGCTGCCTTGGCGCTTATTTTAGGTGGTGCACTGGGCAACCTTTACGACCGGGTGGCACTGGGCTACGTGGTAGATTTCTTAGATTTTCATTGGTCTGGACGTCATTTTCCTGCATTTAATGTTGCTGATGCGGCGATTTCAGTGGGTGCAGTCCTGTTACTTGTCGATGCGTTTATTCACAGAGATGGCGAGAGCCAATAGTTATGGCATTACTTATAGGCAGTGGAACCACGGTAACCTTGCATTTTTCACTGGCCCTTGAAAATGGCCATGTGGTCGATTCCAATTTTGACGGCGCGCCAGCAACCTTTATGGTCGGCGATGGTAATTTACTGCCAGGATTTGAGACCCAGTTGATGGGTTTGAGCGACGGCGATGAGCGCGAGTATTTGATTCCACCAGAGAGTGCCTTTGGCCAGCACAATCCGCAGAATGTTCAGGCTGTTGATCGCAGTAATTTTTCAGCAGACGATGTGGAGTTGGGTACCGTATTCTCTTTTCAAAATGGTGAGGGTGAATTACCTGGCGTTGTTATCGAGGTGGGCGATAAAGAGGTGAGTGTTGATTTTAATCATCCTTTGGCTGGTCAGACTATCAGTTTCAAAGTAAAAATAATGACCGTAGCACCGCAGAACGTTCACTAATGAACGGGAGACTTTAATGGATATCATACTCGCCAATCCAAGAGGCTTTTGCGCCGGCGTTGATCGGGCAATTGATATTGTTGATCGTGCCCTAGACCTTTTTGGAGCGCCCATCTATGTGCGCCACGAGGTGGTGCATAATAAATTTGTAGTCGACGATTTACGCTCCCGTGGTGCGGTGTTTGTGGAAGAACTGGACGAGATTCCTGATGATGTCACGGTTGTCTTTAGTGCCCATGGTGTATCACAAGCGGTCCAGTCTGAAGCAAAGCGACGCCAGTTAAATGTGTTTGATGCTACCTGCCCATTGGTTACTAAGGTGCATATGGAAGTGTCTAAATATAGTGGGGATGGCATGGAGTGCGTCTTGATTGGGCATGCCGGTCATCCAGAAGTTGAAGGCACCATGGGCCAGTATCAGCAGGGCAGCTCTGGTGGTGCTATCTATCTGGTTGAGAATGAACAGGATGCCCATGCTCTTGAGGTAAATGACCCAACAAAGCTTGCCTACGTTACTCAGACCACATTATCTATGGATGATACCGCGCTCGTTATCGACGCGCTGCGGCAGAGGTTTCCCTTGATTCATGGGCCAAGAAAAGATGATATTTGCTATGCCACGCAAAACCGGCAGGATGCGGTTAAGCAGCTGGCCCTAGAATCCGATCTGGTTTTGGTAGTGGGGTCGGTGGCCAGTTCTAATTCCAATCGTCTGCGTGAATTGGCAGAGCGCTGCGGCTGTCGCGCCTACCTAATTGATGGGCCACAGGACATCGATGCTGATTGGTTGCAGGAGACAGACTCTATTGGACTGACTGCGGGGGCTTCGGCACCGGAGGTTCTAGTTCAGGCTGTGATTCGCCGGCTGATCGAGTTGGGCGCTAGGCCACCACAGGAGCTGGAGGGCGTGAAGGAGGATATTCACTTCTCTCTCCCCAGGGCCCTTCGCGCTTAACTCGGCAGTGCAACTAGCTGTTTTCAGCAATATGCTTAAATAAAAGCTCCGTTGACGGGTCAAACCCAGTGTTTGCCGTCTGCTTATTGAGTAGTTCACTGGCCATTTTCTTGCCGAGCTCAACACCCCATTGATCAAAGGAATTGATATTCCAAATGCTGCCTTGAACAAACACCTTGTGCTCATAAAGTGCAATCAGTGCACCAAAGTTTTTTGCCGACAATTCGTTTAATAGCAAAGTATTGGAGGGCTTGTTGCCAGGATAATATCGATGCTGTTCGCCCTCGGGTGCCGCCTGTCCGGTCATGAACGCCGCAGACTGAGCAAGCATATTAC
>Ga0209709_10001715_pt1 | contig 19940 bp, 17 predicted proteins | sample ArcticOcean_MG_C_2_FD_187435 | JGI IMG/M metagenome (GOLD analysis project Ga0209709, IMG submission 187435) | Marine microbial communities from western Arctic Ocean - ArcticOcean_MG_CB4_136 (SPAdes) (version 2) | ecosystem: Environmental > Aquatic > Marine > Oceanic | place: Arctic Ocean...
TTATGAAATTTTTAGATCAAGCAAAGATATTGGTTAAAGCAGGATATGGTGGATCTGGTTCTGCTAGTTTTCGTAGGGAAAAATTTGTCGAGTATGGTGGCCCCGATGGTGGAGACGGTGGCGATGGAGGTTCAGTAATAATAGTTGCAGAAGAAAATTTAAACACTCTTATTGATTTCAGATTTCAACAGCATTTTAAAGCGGAAAAAGGACAAAATGGAATGGGTAAGAAAAAAACTGGAAAAGGTGGTGGAGATTTAATTTTAAAAGTTCCAGTAGGAACTCAGATTTTTGAAGAAGATAATAATACTTTAATAGAAGACTTAAAAATAGAAGGACAAAAAATAATTATAGCCAAGGGGGGCAAAAAGGGATTAGGTAATGTAAGATTTAAAAGTTCGACAAATCGTGCGCCAAGAAAGAAAACAAATGGTTCTGAAGGAGAAAGTTTTTGGATATGGTTGCAGCTTAAAGTTATTGCAGACATCGGCATTATTGGAATGCCAAATGCAGGTAAATCCAGTCTATTATCTGTACTAACAAAAGCTAAACCAAAAATTGCAAACTATCCTTTTACTACTCTTAATCCGAACTTGGGCGTAGCAAGTTATAATGACAAAGAAGTGACAATAGCAGATATACCTGGTCTTATTGAGGGAGCTCATGAAGGAATAGGTTTGGGAGACAAATTTTTGCGTCATGTTGAGAGGTGCAAAAGTCTAATTCATTTGATTGATATAACAAATGAAGACATTTTGGAAAACTATCTTAAAGTAAGAAAAGAGCTATCAAAGTATAGTAAAAGTCTTCTTAAAAAAAAAGAAATTATAGTTTTTAATAAAATTGATATAGTTGATGTTGAAAATGTTAAGAAAAAAATTAGTATTTTTAAAAAAAAAGTTAAAAAAAATACTTACAAAATATCAGTTGCGCAAAATAATGGTTTAATATCCATTAAGAAGTTATTGGTTAGTAATGTATATAAATAAATCTAAAAAAATCGTAATTAAGATTGGTTCATCAATTTTAATTGACAATAAAGGAAAACCAAAAAAAGAATGGTTAAAAAAATTTGCCAAAGATATCAAAATGCTTTTAAAAAAGAAAAAACAAGTAGTTATTGTATCGTCAGGTGCTATAGCAATGGGATGCGAGTATTTAAAAATTAAGAAAAGAAACTTAAAAATTGATAAAAGCCAGGCTGTTGCATCTATTGGCCAGATTGAGCTTATGGACTTTTATAAAAAAGTTTTTGATATAAGCAAAATTAAAATTTCACAAATTTTACTTACATTAGATGATACTGAACAAAGAAGGAGATCAATTAATGCAAGAAGAACGATAGATAATTTGTTAAAAATGGGAATTGTCCCGATAGTTAATGAAAATGATACTACAGCAACTTCTGAAATTAAATATGGAGATAATGATAGACTTGCTTCAAGAGTTGCACAAATTATTAGTGCGGATTGTTTAGTTTTGTTATCCGATGTTGATGGTCTTTTCACAAATGACCCAAAAAATAATGTAAACGCAAAGTTAGTAAGAATTATTGATAAAATAGACGTTAATATAAAAAAATATGCTAGCAAAACTGAAAGTATTTATGGCTCTGGAGGCATGAAAACAAAAATTGAAGCAGCTAAAATTTGTCAATTGTCTGGATGTTATATGGCAATAGCTAATGGAACTCACAATCATCCAATAAAAAAAATTATTCAAAATAAAAAATGTACTTGGTTTATTCCTAAAGTTTCTAAACTTGATGCAAGAAAGCAATGGATTATTGGCTCCGTATCACCAAAAGGTGAAATTATTATTGATCCAGGTGCTTTGAACGCTATTAATAATGGAAAAAGTTTACTTCCTGCAGGTGTTAAGCGGGTTAATGGATCTTTTGAAAAAGGTGATCATGTTTTAATAAAAGATCTGAGTGATAACGAGCATGGCAGAGGTTTAGCCTCATTTTCATCATCAGAAATTATTAAAATAAGAGGCTGTCATAGTAGTGAGATAAAAAATATACTGGGTTATTCAAGTAGAGAAGAAGTTATCCATAAAGACGATCTAGTAAAAATATAATGATATCAAAAAACTTATACTTAGAAAAAGTAGGTAAAAACGCAAAAACTGCTGCTAGAGATCTATCTGTCTTAAAAATTAAAAAAAGAAATGATGTTTTAAAATTATACAGCGATTATTTAAAAAAATTTTCTAATCTAATTTTAGAAAAAAATAGAATAGATATAACAAGTGCAAAAAAGACAAAAAAATCTATGACTAATAGATTGGAATTAAATGCAGAAAAAATTACACAAATTAGAAAATCTATTAAAGAAATAATAAAATTTCCAGATCCATTAGAAAAAAAATTATCTTTATGGAAGAGACCTAATGGTTTAATTATAAAAAAAATTTCTATGCCAATTGGGGTGATTGGAGTAATTTATGAAAGCAGGCCAAATGTCACTTCAGATGTTTCTGCTTTATGTTTTAAATCTGGCAATGCTGTAATCTTGCGGGGAGGATCTGAATCTTTTAATTCTAATAAAATATTATCTGATTTATTCAGAAAGGCTCTTAAGAAAAAAAATTGTAATGAAAATTGTATCCAATTTATTAATAGTAAGAAAAGATCTAATGTTGATTATCTTCTTTCTGAAATGAAACAATATATTGATGTCATGATTCCAAGAGGTGGAAAAAAATTAATAAAAAAAATTAAAATTAAATCTAAAATTCCAATTATTGGACATTTAGAAGGTATATGTCACGTTTATGTAGACAAAAAGGCAAATTTAAATATGGCAATTCAAATTATTGGAAACGCTAAAATGAGAAATTTTAGTATTTGTGGAGCTGCCGAAACTCTCCTTATAGATAAAAAATGTCTTAAAGTTTACTGTGAACCCATTTTAACATCCCTATCTAAATTAGGATGTAAATTGATAGGAGATGAATCTATAAAAAAATTTTATTCAGGAAAAATTAAAATTGCTAAAGAAAAAGATTGGAACACAGAATATCTTTCTCCAATCATATCGGTAAAAGGTGTAGATGGAGTTGATGGTGCTATTAAACATATTAATCTATATGGCACATCACATACAGATTCGATAGTTACCAATAATAAAAAAACTGCCAAAAAGTTTCTAACAGGCATTAAAAGTTCTATTGCAATACACAATGCTTCTACTCAATTTGCTGATGGTGGAGAGTTTGGATTTGGTGCTGAAGTTGGTATATCTACAGGAATACTTCATCCACGTGGTCCAGTAGGTCTTGAGCAGTTAACTACATACAAATATATTTTAGAAGGAAAAGGTCAAGTAAGGAAATAATTTTTGAAAAAAATATATAAAAAAAATAATAAAAGAATAGGTATTTTAGGTGGAACTTTTGATCCTCCGCATGCAGGTCATTTGTACATTTCTAAGATTGCCATTAAAAAACTTAATTTAGATAAATTGATATGGATAATAACAAAACAGAATCCATTTAAAAAACAACCAAGCTTAAGCATAGAAAAAAGAATAAAATTATCAAAACAAAAAACAAAAAAACAAAAAAAAATTTTTATTCGTTTTATTGAAAGAAAAATTAAATCTAAAAATACTTTTGATTTGCTTAGCTATCTTAAAAAAAAAAATAAAAAAAATATATTATTTTTTTTAATTGGCGCTGATAATCTAATTAAATTTCATAAATGGAAAAAATGGAAAAAGATACCAGATCTTGCAAAAATAGTAGTTTTTGCTAGATCTAACTACATAAGCAAAGCTCTTAGCTCTATTGCGTCAAAAAGCCTTAAAAAAAAAGATTGGATGTATATAAACTGTAAAAAGATTAGCATTTCATCTTCATTAATTAGAAAATTTTGATAAAATAAATAAAAATGCAATTAAAAGAAATTAACTATCTTAAAAAAGAAATTGAACTTATTTTAGCTGATAATAAAGCATTAGATATAAAATCTATAAATTTGAAAAATAAAACTACAATTGCTGACTTTATGATTATAGCAAGCGGTACATCATCAAGACATATACAGGCATTATCAGAAATACTATTAGATAAGCTAAAAAGTAAGGGTTTAGAAAATTGTCGTTTGGAAGGACGAAATAGTAACGACTGGAAACTTATAGATGCAATAAATATTATTATTCATATTTTTCACCCCGAAAAAAGAAAATTTTATGATTTAGAAAGAATGTGGGCGAAATTAATTCCTAAAGAAAAGTTAATGATATGAAAAAAAAAATTAACTTATATTGCTTTTTTATTACTGCAATTATCACATTAAGTTTTTTTAATATTTCTTATTCTCAAGAAGAGGATAAGCTGTACAATAAAATTGATCTTTTTGGGGAAGTCTTAGAAAAAATTCAAGAAGAGTATGTAGATGAGGTCGATCATGAAAAATCCATGGATTATGCTATTAATGGTATTCTTCAATCGTTAGATCCTTATTCTGCGTATATGAGTCCAGAAGTTTTTGATGAAATGCAGACTGAGACAAGTGGGGAATTTGGTGGATTAGGAATAGAAGTAAGTATGGAAAGTGGAGTTGTTAAAGTTATTACTCCAATTGATGATACTCCTGCCTCAAGAGCTGGAATAAAAGCTGGGGATTATATTGTCAGAATAGATGGTGAACAAGTTCAAGGAAAAACACTTATGGAAGCTGTAAATTTAATGAGAGGTCCTATAAATACACCAATTAAAATAACTATAAGAAGAAAAGGCTTGAGAAAAGCAAAAGTTGTTACACTGGTTAGAGAAGTTATTGAAATAAAATCAGTTGTTGCAGAAATAATTGATAAAGAAATAGGTTATCTTAGATTAAGAGCCTTTAACGAAAATAGTGGCAATCAATTAAAAAAAGAAATATTAAAATTAGAAAAAAATAAAAAAATAGTAGGATATATTTTCGATTTAAGAAATAATCCTGGAGGTCTTTTAAGCCAAGCAATTAAAATTTCTGATTTTTTTCTTAATGATGGTGAAATTGTTTCTACTAAAGGAAGAAAAAGTAGAGAGAATAGAAAATTTTTTGCTAAAAAAGGAGATATAATTAAAGGTAAACCTTTAATCGTGTTAATTAATAATGGTTCAGCCTCTGCATCTGAAATTGTAGCAGGGGCTCTTCAAGATCACAAAAGAGCTGTATTACTTGGTGAAAAAACTTATGGTAAAGGATCAGTACAATCTATTATTCCTTTAACAAATAGAGGAGCTATCAGATTAACGATATCTAAATATTATTTGCCTTCTGGAAAATCTATTTCTAACATTGGAGTATCTCCTGATATTAAAGTGGAAGAAGAGAGTGAAGAGTTTTCTATTAACACTTCTACTGATAATCAATTAAATTATGCAACTAATCTTTTTAGTGGATAAACTTAGATGGAGTCTAAAAAAGAGTTACCACTCAGACTTGGAGTTGGAATAATTTTATTAAATAATAAAAATCAAATCTTAGTTGGAAAAAGAATAGACAATCCCAGAAGTTCATGGCAAATGCCACAAGGAGGAGTTAATAAAGGCGAAAAATTTCTGATAGCTGCAAAAAGAGAGCTTGAAGAAGAAACTGGGGTTAAAACTGTTAAATTAATAAAAGAATTGGATGAATGGTTTATCTACGATTTGCCTCCAAACCTTTTAGGTAAAATTTGGAAAGGCAGGTATAGAGGGCAAAGACAAAAGTGGTTTATAATGAAATTTACTGGAAAAAGTAATGAAATTAATGTTAATACAGAAAATCCAGAATTTTCAGATTGGAAGTGGATTGGTATAAAAGATCTAACTAAAATAGCTGTTACTTTTAAAATTAATGTTTATAAAAAAATAGAAGAAAAATTAAATTCTTTAGGAATAAACTAAACTCTTATATCTTTAATTGTGTCTAGCTTATGATTTAGAATATAACGATCATGATCAGTTATATCAGATTGAGATAATTGATTTGTAGTTTCTTTATTTAAATCATCCAAATATTTTCTTGATAAATCTTTAACATTCGTAATAGAAGATGAAAGCACTACTAAATTATTATCAAAATATTCAACCGTACCATCTTGAACAAAAAAAGTTTCATTATGCTTTTCATTTTCTTTTACTTCTATAATTCCAGGTCTTAAAAAAGTAATAATTGGAATATGGCTTTTTAATATACTCATATCACCTTCATATGAAGGTAAGGTGGTCATAATTACTTTGTCAGAAAAAATAATTTTCTCAGGTTTAATTAATTCAAGTTGAAAACTATTTTCCATTTAATCAGTTGCTTCTTTAGCCATTTTTTCAGCCTTCTGTATAACTTCCTCTATCGTTCCCACCATATAAAAAGCGTTTTCTGGTAAATGATCATATTCACCTTTGCATATAGCATCAAAACCTTTAATTGTTGCTTCTAAATCTACAAGTTTGCCTGGAAAACCCGTAAACACTTCTGCAACAAAAAATGGTTGAGATAAAAATTTTTGAATCTTCCTCGCTCTTGCTACTGTAAGTTTATCTTCCTCAGAGAGTTCATCCATACCTAATATAGCAATTATATCTTGTAAAGATTTATAGCTTTGCAAAATTTTCTGGACTTCCCTTGCTACTCTATAATGTTCTTCACCAACTATTCTTGGATCTAAAATTCTAGATGTAGAATCTAATGGATCAACTGCAGGGTATATCCCTAGCTCAGCAATCTGTCTTGATAGTACAGTGGTTGCGTCGAGGTGTGCAAAAGAGGTTGCTGGAGCAGGATCAGTTAAATCATCTGCTGGAACATATATAGCCTGCACAGAAGTAATTGAACCTTTATTAGTTGTTGTAATTCTCTCTTGTAAATTTCCCATATCAGTCGCTAAAGTTGGCTGATAACCTACTGCTGATGGTATTCGTCCCAAAAGAGCTGATACTTCTGAACCTGCTTGAGTAAATCTAAATATGTTATCAACAAAAAATAAAACATCTTGACCTTCCTTGTCTCTAAAATATTCAGCAACTGTTAAACCTGTTAAACCTACTCGTGATCGCGCTCCGGGAGGTTCGTTCATTTGTCCGTAAACTAACGCTGCTTTAGAACCTTTCCCTTCAGGTTTAATAACGCCTGACTCTATCATTTCATGGTATAAATCGTTTCCTTCTCTAGTTCTTTCTCCAACACCAGCAAAAACAGAAAAGCCTCCGTGTGCTTTAGCTATGTTATTAATTAGTTCCATAATGATTACTGTTTTTCCCACACCAGCTCCTCCAAATAATCCTATTTTTCCACCTCTGGAATAAGGAGCAAGCAAATCTACAACTTTAATTCCTGTAACTAATATTTCGCTTTCTGTTGATTGGTCGGTAAATTTAGGCGCTGGTCTATGTATAGGCCAAGTTTCTTTTGTTGATATTTTTCCTTTTTCATCAATTGGCTCACCAATAACATTAATTATTCTTCCTAAAGTTTCTGGTCCAACTGGAACTTGGATTGGTGCTTCTGTATTAATTACTTTATCACCTCTCTTGAGGCCTTCTGTACTATCCATTGCTATAGTTCTAACGGCAGATTCTCCCAGATGCTGGGCAACTTCAAGGACAAGCCTATTTCCAGAATTATCACATTCTAAAGCAGTTAATATTTCTGGCAGCTGGCCTTCAAACTTAACATCAACTACCGCTCCAATTACTTGTACAACTTTTCCATTTTTATTAATCATTTTTATAAACTTTCAGCTCCAGATATTATTTCTATAAGTTCTTTAGTTATAGATGCTTGTCTACTTCTATTATAAGTTATTGTTAGTTTATCTACTAAATCCCCAGCATTTCTTGTAGCACTGTCCATGGCTGTCATTCTTGAACCTTGCTCGCTAGCACCATTTTCTAATATTGCCTTAAAAATTTGTGTTGAAATATTTATTGGAAGTAAGTTTTTTAAAATTTCATTCTCTTCTGGTTCAAACTCATAAAAACTATCTATATATATTTTTTCATTATCCTTTTTATTTTCAACTGGTATTATTTGTTGCGCTTGCGGAATTTGTATCATTACATTTTTAAATTGATTATAAAATATTTTACAAACATCAAATTTAGATTCATTAAACATTTTTATAATTTTGCTTCCAACCTTTTCTGCTTCTTTATAAGAAATTTTTTTAATTCCTTTAAAATTCATTTTTTCTACAATATAGCTTCCATAAGCTCTTTTTAATTGATCATCTCCCTTAGAGCCAACTGTAAAAATCTTAAGCGTTTTTCCTTCTTGTAGAATCTTTTCAAAGTAGTTTTTTGCTTTTCTACATATATTTGTATTAAACCCACCACACAGTCCCTTTTCAGATGTAATGATTACACACAAATGAACACTATCTTTTCCTGTTCCAACAAGAAATTTTGAAGCACTAGCTTTGTCTGAAACTGATTTACTCAAATTTAGAATTATATTATTCATTTTATCTGAAAAAGGCCTCCCTTTTTCTGCACTTTCCTGGGCTCTCCTTAATTTTGCAGCAGCTACCATTTTCATAGCTTTAGTTATTTTTTGTGTTGATTTTACACTTGAAATTCTTTTCTTTAAATCATCTAAGCTTGGCATTTTTTTATTTATTTATTTTTTTGAATTGTTCAATTAATGCTGTTAATTTTTTATCTACTTCTTCTTCCAGCTTTCCACTACTATTAATACTATTTATAATATCTGGACTGGAAGATTTAATTTCTTCATAAATTTGTTTTTCAAAATTTTTAATATCACTTAATTCTACATCATCTAAAAAACCTCTTACCCCAGAAAAAACCGCTATAACCTGTTGTGCAACTGGCATTGGTGAATATTGGTCTTGTTTTAAAAGTTCAGTTAATTTAGATCCTCTATTTAATAATTTTTGTGTAGAGGCATCCAAATCAGATCCGAACTGGGCAAATGCTGCCATTTCTCTATATTGTGCTAACTCTAGTTTTATTGATCCAGCAACTTTTTTCATAGCTTTTGTTTGAGCAGCAGAACCTACTCTGGATACTGATAAACCAACATTTACTGCCGGTCGTATACCTTGATTAAATAGCTCTGTTTCTAAAAATATTTGTCCATCTGTTATAGAAATTACATTTGTTGGTATGTACGCTGAAACGTCTCCAGCTTGAGTTTCTATTATTGGTAATGCAGTAAGAGATCCTCCACCTTGATCATCATTAAGCTTAGCAGCTCTCTCTAATAGCCTACTATGTAAATAAAATACATCTCCTGGGTAAGCTTCTCTTCCCGGTGGTCTTCTTAGTAAAAGGGACATTTGTCTATATGCTACAGCTTGTTTAGATAAATCATCATAAACAATTAATGCATGCATGCCATTGTCTCTAAAGTATTCTCCCATAGTACATCCAGTATATGGGGCTAAAAATTGAAGTGGAGCTGGATCTGATGCTGTCGCTGAAACTATAATTGTATATTCCATAGCACCAGCATCTTCTAAAGTTTTCACAATTTGCGCGACAGTTGATCTTTTTTGCCCTATCGCTACATAAATACAATAAAGTTTTTCTTTTTCATTTTCAGATTTGTTAATTTCTTTTTGATTGATAATTGTATCAATAGCTACAGCAGTTTTTCCTGTTTGCCTGTCACCAATAATTAATTCTCTTTGTCCTCTTCCTACTGGTATCAAACTATCTATAGCTTTGAGCCCAGTTTGCATAGGTTCGTTTACAGATTTTCTAAGAATGATTCCTGGCGCTTTGACATCAACTCTTTTTCTATCCAACTTTTTATCCAAATCACCTTTTCCATCAATAGGATTTCCTAAAGCATCGACAACTCTACCTAGTAAACCTTTGCCGACAGGCGCATCAACAATAGAACCTGTTCTTTTAACAATATCACCTTCTTTAATAGTTCTGTCATCACCAAAAATAACAACACCAACATTATCAGTCTCTAAATTGAGCGCCATACCTTTTATGCCCGTTGAAAATTCAACCATCTCTCCAGCTTGAACATTGTCTAGACCATGCACTCTAGCAATACCATCACCAACTGAAAGCACTTGACCCACTTCAGATATTTCAGCTTTTTCTCCAAACTTTTTTATTTGCTCTTTTAAAATTTTTGTTACTTCTGAAGGATTAATTTGCATATTATATTTCTAACATATTTTTTTCTAATTTTCTTAATTTAGTTTTAATTGAAGTATCTACCATTACACTTCCAATTTGAAGGATCAATCCAGCTATTAGACCAGGATCATATTTATATTCAATATCTAAAGTTGATTTAAAATCTTCTGATAGTTCTTTTTGAATTTTTTTCTTTTCTTGCAACGATAGTTCTTTTGACGAGATTAATTTTGCTTTTAGCTCCCCTTTGCTTTTTAAAACCAAACTTAGAAAACTTTCCGTAATTTTTTCTAAAAAAAATAATCTATTTTTCATTGCAACGTGACCTAAAAAATTTTTAACTAATTTTGAAAAATTATTTTTATCTGCTATAGAAATTACAACATTTTTTTTTTCTTCTTTTGTTACAACAAGACTTAAAATCATTTCTTTAAAATCAGAACTTTCCTTTAACAATTTATCAATACTTTTCATTTCTTCTTCTATTTTTTCTGACTCTGAACTCTCTTTTGCTAGCTCATAAAGTGCTAATGCATAGCTTACTGAAGTCGAATTAGAGAATGTAGATTTTGAACTCAATTTTTGCTCCTAAAAGACTTGTTTTGTATGAGATTATTTTAATAAATTCAACATTATCTGTTGTATCTTTTTGTCTTATTAAATGTAATAAAACGCCAATTTAGCTGAAATTAATTGGATCCACATCAACCTCTAGTTTTATTCCTTGGATTATTTTTATTTTATTCAACGTTTTGGACAAATATTTTTGTATAAACAAATTTTTTGGATATCTTATTAAGATTCTACATCTATATTTTTTTCTAATTTTAGTAATGGGAGCAAGTACTGGTCCAAGAATGTTAACTCCATTTATTCTAGGAAGTTTAGATTTGATGTTATTTGCAGATTTCATAATAATTTGCTCATTTTTTCCAGATACAACCAATGAAATAAATCTGCAAAATGGTGGTAAGTTTTTTTCTTTTCTTAGTAAAAGTTCTTTTTTTAAAAAAGCCTGGGGATTGTTTTTTGAAATATTTAATAAAATTTCATCATCAGGTGTATATGTTTGAAAATACACAGTTGATTTAGATCCTTCCCTTCCTGCTCTACCGCTTAACTGATGATATAATTGAATATTTTTTTCTGCAGATCTCAAATCATAACCATGAGATGAAAAATCACTATCTACAACAACAATACAATTCAATTTAGGAAAATGAAAACCTTTTGATAATAACTGGGTTCCTACCAAAATATCAATTTTTTTTTCTTCAGCTTTTTTTAAAAGAATATTAGTAGATTTTTTTTTTCCTAATGTATCACTTGAAAATATTTCAATTTTTTTATTTGGGTATATCTTCTTTAATTCATCAAAAATTCTCTCTATACCAGGACCGCAAAATAATAAATCACATTTTTTTTTATCTTTACAAAGTCTTGATAGTAAAGATTTGTGCCCACAATAATGGCAAAGTAATTTATTTAACCTTTTATGAAAGTTTAAGTTTACCGAACAATTTGGACACTGAAATTTTTTCCCACATTTTTTGCAGATTACAAAAGGAGCAAAACCTCTTCGATTTAGAAAGAATAAAACTTGATCACCTTTATTAAGATAATCATTAACCTTTGTTATCGTCTCATTAGCTAACCATCTACCTTTATTTAATTTTTTTGAATGTAAATTAATAATTTTTATATCTGGTAATGATGCCTCTTTATATCTTTTGGTTAATTTTATACTTTTGTATTTTTTATTTATAATATTATTATATGTTTCTATTGATGGTATAGAAGTCACTAAACTGATTGGGATATTTTCCAATGAAGCTCTTGTAATTGCCATATCACGTGCATTGTAAGAAACGCCTTCATCCTGCTTGTAAGATGAATCATGCTCTTCATCAACGACTATTATTCCTAAATTTTTAAATGGGAGAAAAAGAGATGAGCGTGCACCAATAACTATTTGGATTTTTCCTTCCGTTATACCTTTCCAAATTATTGCTTTATTTTTTTTACTTGTTGCTGAGTGCCAAATTGCTGGTTCTGTACCAAAAAAATCTTTAAAGCGTTCACTAAACTGATTTGTTAACGCAATTTCAGGAAGCAATATTAATGCTTGTGAGCCTTTATCAATAAAATCTTTAATTCTTCCAAAGTAGACTAATGTTTTTCCTGATCCAGTGACACCTTCTAACACAGTAACATTGTACTTTTTTCCGAAACTTCTTATAAAAGCTAAAGATTTTTTTTGTTCTGAATTTAATAAAAATTTATTTTTATTTTCTTTAATTTTAAATTTATTAATTTCATTAATAAAAGATTCTTCTACTACATCTTTATTTAATAAACACATTTTTAACGCCATTCCTAAAGGAACCAAGTTATACTTTGAGAACCAAGATATGAATTTAATCATTGATAAATTTAATTTTTTTACATTTATTTTTTTTGAAATTGTTTTGATTTTAAAGTTTTTTTTTGTTTTTTGTTCATGCGTCCAAACTACACCTGTAATTTCAGTTGAACCAAATGGCGCTTTAACAAAATCACCTGCGGTTAAAGGTTTAGTAGTTTCACTATTGTACGTAAATGGATGGTCAAATATTTTAGGAAAAAGAACTGCTATTTTCATTTATAAATAATTTTTTTCCTATACTTGTCAGGAATGTTTTCATCAAGAATTGTTTTTAAATCTGAAAAAATATTTGAAGTCATCCTATTTTCTAGCAATTTCCAAGTATAAGGTATTAATTTTAAATATTTATTTTTTTGATCTCTTTTGTGTAATCTCGAAAAAATTCCTATTATTTTTAAGTTTCTTTGAACTGATAATATATTGAAATCTTCTAAAAAATTTTTTGAATTAACTCTTATTTGCTTTTCAGTATTTTTTAAAAAATAATTAATAATATTGCTCTTTAATTTTGCTGAGGTTTTAATTCTTACATCATCAACTAATGAAGCTAAATCATAAGCAGGATTACCAATTAAAGCATCTTGACTATCAATTATACCTATTCTTTTTCCAACTTTCATCAAATTTTGTGCGTGGTAGTCCCTGTGCACAAAGTAAGAATTAGGAAAATTAATACTTTTATAAAGCTTGGATAAAATTTTTTTCATTTTTTTTTTTATACTTAAAACTCTTTTTTTTTTAAAATGTATAGGCAAATACCAATCAAAAAATAAATCAGATTCCTTATGTAAATAACTAGTAGAGTATTTATTAATATTATGTGAACCTTTAGTAATATTTTTTATCTTATTTTTAGTTTTTATTTTTTGAATTTTTAAAAGTAAATCTACTAATCTTTTATAAACTGTTAATTTATATCTTTGTTTAACTAGAACTTTATAAAATGTTATATCACCAAAATCTTCTAAAACAATTATTCCATCTTGATAATTATAAGTGTAAAGATTTGGGGACAGTATTTTATTATTTCTTAAAAATTTATTAATTGATGTATAAGCAACTAAATTTTTGTATTTTTCTTTATTAGCGTATACAATAATTTTACTTTTTTTACCTGATATAAATCTGTAAAATTTCCTAAATGAGGCATCTACAGCGATTGGAAATATCTTAGATTTCATTAAATCCATAATCTCTCCATTTTCCAAAACCTGATATTTTTATTTTTCTTGAGTTAAAAGATTTTGAATATTGAAAATTAATATCAATTCTATGCTTTGGTTTTAGTTGAATTAATTCTGGCCATTCTATAATTTTAATAGAATTTTCCATCTCGTCAAACATGCCTAGTTCTAAAATATCTTTATTATTCTTAAGTCTATACAAATCATAATGATGAATTTTTTTTTTTCCAATATTGTAATCATAAACTATATTGAATGTTGGGCTTAATATATCGCTTTTTTTAATTTTACTAGCAACTTCTAGATAATTAATTAAAAAGCGTGTAAATGTTGTTTTTCCTGTACCAATTTCTCCATAAAGAAAAATAGTATCTCCTGCTTTTAAAATTTTAGAAATTTTTTTAGAAAATTTTTTTGTATCCTGAATTGATCCTAATTCCATTTAACTACTAACTATTAGTAGCGGTAAGTATCCGGCTTAAAGGGTCCGTCTACATCGACTCTAATATAGTCAGCTTGTTCTTTTGAAAGTTTTGTTAATTTTGCTCCAACTTTATTTAAATGAAGTATTGCAACCTTCTCATCTAAATGTTTTGGTAAAACATAAACCTTATTTTCATATTTGTCAGAGTTATTCCAAAGCTCGATTTGTGCAATCGTTTGGTTTGTAAAAGATGCACTCATAACAAAGCTAGGGTGGCCTGTTGCACATCCTAAATTAACTAATCTTCCTTCTGCTAAAAGTAAAATTCTTTTTTTATCAGGAAATTCTATTTCATGAACTTGTGGTTTAATTTCATTCCATTTATAATTTCTTAAAGCCTCTACTTGAATCTCATTATCAAAATGACCAATATTACATAGTATTGCTCGATCTTTCATTTTTCTCATATGGTCAGCAGTAACAATATCTTTATTTCCTGTAGCCGTTACAACAATATCTACATTGCCGATCGCTTCATCCATTAAAACAACTTCATAGCCTTCCATAGCAGCTTGCAGAGCACAAATTGGGTCTGCTTCTGTAACCATTACTCTAGCTCCTGCCTGTCTTAACGATGCAGCACTTCCTTTACCAACATCTCCAAACCCTGCAACTATTGCTGTTTTACCTGACATCATAACATCTGTAGCTCTTTTAATTCCATCAACTAAGCTTTCCCTACAACCATATAAATTATCAAATTTAGATTTTGTTACAGAATCATTTACGTTAATAGCTGGAATTAAAAGAGTATTTTCGTCCTGCATTTTTTTTAGTGCCATTACTCCAGTTGTTGTTTCTTCGGAAACTCCTTTTACTTTCTTTAAAAGATTTTTATATTCTTTATGCATTAAAGCAGTTAAATCTCCACCATCATCTAACAACATGTTCGGTTCCCAATCTTTTTTTGCTTCTATTGTTTGTTTTATACACCACCAATATTCTTCTTCGGTTTCACCTTTCCATGCATAAACAGGTATTCCTACTTTAGCTATTGCTGCAGCTGCATGATCCTGTGTAGAAAAAATATTACAAGATGACCATCTTACATCAGCTCCAAGTTCTACAAGCGTCTCAATTAAAACTGCCGTTTGAATTGTCATATGTAGACATCCAAGTATTCTTGCTCCTTTAAGTGGGTTCTTTCCTTTGTATTCTTCTCTTAATGCCATTAAGCCTGGCATCTCAGTCTCGGCTATTGAAATTTCTTTTCTGCCAAATTCAGCTTGGCTAATATCTTTAACTTTAAAATCTTTTGACATAATTTTCTACTATTTAACAAGTTAATATCAAATTATCAACTGTTGCTTAAATTAAATTATTTATAAATAGGTAATAGTACTTCAATTCTTGCACCTTTTTGATTGGCAGATTTGTTGGATGCTAAGATTGAACCACCATGTAACTCTACAATATTTTTTACAATATTCAGTCCTAAACCTGAGTGTTCTCCAAATTTTTCAGGTCTATTGCTGTAAAAACGGTCAAAAACTTTATTAATGCTTGTTTCGTTGAATCCAGGCCCTTCATCTTCAAAGATTATGTGTACATTTTTTTTTTTTATATCACAAATAACAGATATTGTACTATTAGGTGGGCTAAATGAAATAGCATTATCCAAGAGGTTAGCAATTATTTGTTCAAGTTTTCCTTCAGCGCCCAGGACATTTAGTTTAAATCCATTGAGATTTGAATTATTTATCTTTATTTTAATATTTTTATTTGAATTTAATAAATCACTATTAAAATCTTCTACTACAGAATTTACTACATTTGATAAATTAATTTTTGACATTTTTGCCCTTGATAACGATGCTTCATCTTTCAACATTTGTGAATAATCAGTAATTAATCTTTCTATTCTTTCTACATCATGACTTATAACTTTTATTAATTTTTTTCTTTTTTCACTTTCTGCGGTGTTTTCTAATACCTCTGAAGCACTCTTTAGTGATGTTAAAGGATTTCTTATTTCGTGTGCTAGATCTGAAGAAAATGTTTCTGCTATATTTATTCTTTTATGAAGATCTTCTGTCATCTCGTTTAATGATCTAGACAACAAACCCACCTCATCCTTTCTTAGTAAATATTTGTGATGTTTATCTATTTTTTTATCTTTTTCTTTTATTGCTTTTGTATAAAGAACTAAAACTCTTATTGGTTTTAACACGTATCTATTCAGAAATATTGAAAAAATTAAAATAACTAATGCAACAAAGAAAACTGTTCGTAATATAAAATTTTTTCTTTCATCAACTGCTACTAGTATATCGTTAGATATTTCTGAAACAATAATATAGCCTATCTTTTTATTTTTTAATTTTACTAGATTAATAGTCATAACGTAAAAATTATTATTAATTTTTTCACTTATGACTAATTTATTATTAGTATTTTTTTGCTTAGAATATTTTCTAACGTACTGTTCGGTATTAAAAGTTCCTTTTTTATTATTTTTTTGATCTATATTGACGCTCATTTCTTCACTAGAATTATCAATTGGTATTTCTGTAACATCTTGGCTTGTAACAGAGATATCTTGGGCTAAGTCTAAAGTATCAGTATCTGCTAATAGATTCGATTTGAGATCGTATAATTGAACACGATCTAAATTTTGAAACAAAAATCTGGTAGATAACAAAAATTCTCTTGCACTTTTTTTGTTAAATTTAATACTTAATCTATTGATGTGATCTGATGTATTTTTTATAATTTTTTCATGGTGACTGGATCTTTTTTTGACTAAGTTAGGTTTAGTAGCACTTAAATATAAAAATGTAATAATACTCAAAAATAAAAATACAATTAAGTTAAAAATTAAAAATTTCCTAAGTATTGAGCTTGTATTAAAAAAATTGGGTCTCATTAACTAACATTCCATCTATACCCACTACCATATCTTGTTTCTATTGCAGAAAAATTTTGATCTACTTTTTTAAATTTTTTTCTAATTCTTTTAACGTGACTATCTATAGTACGATCTTCAATATCATTATTATCTCTATACGCTATATCCATTAACTGGGCTCTTTCTTTTATAATTCCAGGCCTTTTTGCCAATTCTTTAACTATCAAAAATTCTGTTGTTGTAAGTTTTTCAGGTAGCGGTTGTCCGTTCCATTCACATTCAAGCTGTGAAGGGTCTAGTTTAAGCTTTCCATGTTTTATTAAATTTTTAGATTCGTCCGTGTCATTTAATTTTTTTCTTAATTGCACTCTTATTCTTTCAATCAAAACTTTAATAGAAAATCCTCCTGATTTTTTAATAAAATCATCTGCACCAAGTTTTAAACCTAACAATTCATCCACCTCGTCATCTTTTGAAGTTAAAAATAATATAGGTATTGTGGTTTTTTTTCTTAATCTCTTAAGCAATTCCTCTCCATCCATTCTAGGCATTTTAATATCTATGACTGCTAAATCAGGCGGGTTTCTATCGATTCCTATTAATGCACTTTCTGCATCAATGTAAGTTTGAACTTTGAATCCTTCATTTTCTAAAGCCATACTTATACTTGTCAGTATGTTCCTGTCGTCATCTACCAATGCAATTGTTTGACTCATAAATAAAAATATATCTTATATAAAAATACTAAAATGTCACAATTTGGGCAAGTTAGTGATATATTAATGTGTTTCACCCCAATTGTATCCTGAATTTATATTAACATCTAAGGGTATTGAAAACATATGATATTCAGAGCTTGAAACTGATATCATTGCTTCTTTAACGGTTTTTTTAATATAATCTTCATCTTTTTCCAAACACTCAAATATAAGCTCATCATGAATCTGTAATAACATTTTTGTTTTCATTTTTGGATCATTTTCAATTAGTTTATTTATTTTAATCATAGCCAGCCTAATTATGTCAGCAGCCGAACCTTGGATTGGAGCATTAATTGCAGCTCTTTCTTGGAAACTTCTAATATTAAAATTTTTATCATTAATACCTTTAAGATGAATTCTTCTACCAAAAATATTGCTGACATAACCTTGCTTTCTGCAGGAACTTATAGTTGAATTCATATAGTCTTTTATTTCAGGGAATTTGTTAAAATAAGAATTTATAAAATCTAAAGCCTCTTGATTTGACACAGAAATTTGTTTAGCTAATCCATATTGAGTAATTCCATAAATAATACCAAAATTAATTGTTTTAGCTTTTCTTCTAAGATCATCATTAACTTTATTAATTGGAACATTAAAAACTTGACTGGCGGTTAAATTATGTATGTCTTCATTATTTTTGAAAGCTTTTTTTAGATCTTTTACATCTGCAATATCGGCTAAGATTCTCATTTCTACTTGGTTGTAATCAGCTGAAATCAAAATATTATTTTTATCTGCAACAAATGCTTTTCTTATTTCTCTTCCTTCTTCTGATTTAATTGGAATATTTTGTAAATTAGGGTCACTAGAAGCTAATCTACCAGTATTTGTAGCTGCTAATAAAAAAGAGGTATGAACTCTTTTTGTCTTTTTGTTTACATGGTTCTGCAAGGCATCTGAATAGGTGTTTTTAAGCTTAGAGATCTGCCTCCATTCTAATACTAGTTTAGGAAATTTATGTCCTGTAAGAGCTAGATCTTCAAGTATATTGGCATTTGTTGCTAAACTTCCTTTTTTAGTTCTTTTTAACTTAGCTATTTTAAGTTCATTATAAATAATTTCACCCAGTTGTTTTGGTGAACCAATATTAAATTCTTTGCCTGCTATCAAATATATTTCTTTTTCTATTTTTTTTAATTTTTTTTCAAAATTTTTAGAAAGTTTATTGAGGTGTATACTATCAACCTTAATGCCATTTAATTCTAATTTTGAAAGCAATTTAACCATTGGTTTTTCAAAAAATTCATAAACCTTATTTAGCTTTTCTTTATCTAATCTTGATTTAAGATTCTTATAAAGCCTTAATGTTACGTCTGCGTCTTCTGCTGCATACTCTGTAGCTTTATCTAATTCAATGTCTGAAAAATTCAATTTATGTTTCGCGGTACCAACTAACTCTTTATATGATATCGTTTTATGATTTAAATGAATTTCAGAAAGTGTATCTAAATTGTGTCTATTATTACCTGCGTCTAGAGTGTATGAGATTAACATTGTGTCCTCTATGGGGTTAATCTCAATTCCATTTTGCTTAAGAATAATAAGGTCAAATTTAATATTTTGACCAACTTTTTTAATACTTGGATCTTCTAATATTTTTTTAATTTTTTTTATTACTACCTCTTTTTTTAAACTTTTAGTATTTTTATGAGCTAGCGGTATATAACAAGCTTTGTTTGGTGCATAACTAAATGAAATACCAACTAAATCTGCCTCTAAAGGATTTAATGAAGAGGTTTCGGTATCAACTGAAATTACTGATTGTTCATTCAAAGTAATTATCCACTCATCTAAAATTTTTTCATTAATAATGCACTCATAATTTTTAGTATTAATCTTAGATGGTTGTTTATTTAAGACATCTTGCATAGCACTTTTTTTTGATTCAGATTCCCCATAAAAGCTTATAGCCTGACTTAAAAGTCTATTAAATTCCATCTCTCTTAAAAATTCATAAAGTTTTTCTTTTTCAACTTTTTTTAAAAGAAAATCATTTAAGTTTTCTTTAACAGGAACATCATCTTTAAGGGTAACTAGTTGTTTGCTTAAAATAGCTTTATCTTTATTTGCTAATAAACTTTCTCTTCTTTTGTTTTGAGGTATTTCATCTGCTCTTTTTAGTAACACATCTAGAGTT
>Ga0209709_10001716_pt1 | contig 19938 bp, 16 predicted proteins | sample ArcticOcean_MG_C_2_FD_187435 | JGI IMG/M metagenome (GOLD analysis project Ga0209709, IMG submission 187435) | Marine microbial communities from western Arctic Ocean - ArcticOcean_MG_CB4_136 (SPAdes) (version 2) | ecosystem: Environmental > Aquatic > Marine > Oceanic | place: Arctic Ocean...
GCACAGATAATGTAATCCAACTTAGGGCGACTTATATAGCAACTTCTATTTAAGTTCCCACAGTGAATGTATAAGTATAATCAGCCGCCATCGGATTGCCATTCACATCTTGTATCCATTCTTTATGAACGGTGACGGTAATGGTATCAGAGCCATTTAACGTCTCTGCAGATCCAACTATGGATCCTGATAAAGCTAAACCAGTACTGCCAACTGAAGCAAAATAGCCATAAGTTTTACTGGTTCCTACAGCCGTAATAGCAGATCCTGCAGTATCACACATTGGTCCATTGCCTCCAGCCGGGCAAATAACTTTTACAGCTTCAGAAAAAGTAATACTTATAGTGCGGCTAGTATTTGTTACCTGTTGATTGGCAGTCGGGCTGTGTGACGATACGGTTGGTTTAACACTATCCAACGTAGCATTCACCACTTTCGATTTAGCTGATTCCCCATTCGCATTATAAGCAGCAACACTGTAATAAGCGGTTTGTCCTTCGGTTAGAGTACTATCCACATAAGGACTGGCAGTCACCGCTGTGGCAAGTTGTGTGGCTTCAGTTGCAGTGGATAATCTTCGGTAAATCTTAAACCCTGTTTCATCACTACTTTGATCTGTCCAAGTGATATTAATGGTGGTTTGAGCATTAGTAGCTGTGGATGCTGTGGGGGCAGCGGGGACGGCGATGGCTGAGTCGCACACTACAACTTTAGCTAAATTTGAAGAAGTATTATTTGTAGAAAAAATTATTCGATCATCACTCACAATATCGACTGTATGGGTAATATAATTATTACCACTTAAGATACCTTTCGAGATCATTAAATTGTTAAAGAGCACATAGGTGCCTGAGACTGCTGCCGCAGAGGAGAGTGACACAAATTGATTTGGGCTAGAGGTTGAGAATGTATATCCTGTGGGAAAACTCGATGATTCAGATGACGCTGTCATTGTTAGCTGTGCGCCTGCTAAAGAAAATAACCAAGTATTAGTTGAATCTTGAGTCAATCCGGCAGAACTAGATGTTCCAGCCCATACTGACGAACAACTCCAAGTACCCACAAGATCACTGTCTTTAGGTGTTCGGTTTAGTTTCTGTAAGGTACTAAAAATCTGATTAAACGTCGCGGCTGAAATAATATCGCCTTCTTTAAACTCTTCACCCCAAACATAATCATCAGCGTGACTGATTGAAGTGGTTAAAAGAAGTATTAGAGTGAAGAGTGAGAGATGAAATTTCATATTGGTTCCTACTGAAAAGTACTTTGACCGAATTTACCGATCCCAAATTTCTGTAATGCAGTTTGTTGAGCTTGATTGGCAGCATCTTGTAATGTGGCAGCGGCAGCTAATGCGACTGCTTGTTCTTCAGCTACTTTTAGAGCAGCAGCGGTGGCAGCTTCTTCAGCGGCTTTTGTGGCAGCAGCAGTGGCAGCATCTTCAGCTTGTTTAGTAGCAGCATCCGTTACCGCTGTTTCGACAGCATCAGAGCCTCCACCACCACAAGCGGATAAAGAGAGAAAAATAATAAAGAAAATGATTTTATGCATCCATCAAAAGTAACAAAAAGTCACTCATTTAGCATTATTTTATATCTATATAGGGGTTTTAAATGGTGGCCAAGGGCGGAATCGAATCACCGACACGCGGATTTTCAGTACCTAGCACATCGATGGAATGTAGACGTTAAGCGACAACGCCAAGCTCTGGCTTAGAGCCCCTCAGCGACAAAGAGCCCTCAGCTAAAAAGAGCCCTCAGCGTTAAAGCTAAGCCTCATTCCCTAACCTCAAACCTAGCTTTCGTAAACCAACATCGGTGGGCAAGAGCACACCAGGTTTCTATCGCCAAATACATTATCCAAACGACCCACCGGCGGCCAATATTTGTTGTCACGCAAGGAATCCAACGGATAGGCTGCCTGACCGCGAGTATAGGCTCGAGTCCATTCATCACCAGTAACTACCGTAGCGGTATGGGGAGCATTTACCAGTGGATTGTCATCCAGCTGGAACTCACCATTAGCCACCTGATTAACTTCCAGCTTAATCGCGATCATGGCATCGCAGAAACGATCTAGCTCAGCCTTTGACTCGCTCTCTGTGGGCTCGATCATCAGGGTGCCAGACACGGGGAATGACATAGTCGGTGCATGAAATCCATAATCAATGAGACGCTTGGCAATATCATCAACACTGATACCCACATCATCTTTAATCGGTCGCACATCGAGAATACATTCATGGGCCACTCGGCCATTGGCGCCGGTATAGAGCACCTGATAATGGTCTTGCAGTCGGTTGGCCATATAGTTGGCATTCAAAATCGCCACTTCGGTTGCCTGCTTTAGACCCGCGCGACCCATCATACGGATGTACATCCAGGTAATGGGCAGAATGCTGGCGCTACCAAAGGGTGCTGCAGAAACCTGAGCGCCGCGACGATCGCCACTCTCAACTTCCTTGGGTAAAAAGGGCTCTAAATGTTTGCCTACACCGATAGGACCGACACCTGGACCGCCGCCACCATGAGGAATGCAGAACGTTTTATGCAGGTTGAGGTGGGATACATCGCCACCAAACTTACCTGGCTGACAGACACCGACCATAGCATTGAGGTTGGCACCATCGATATAAACCTGACCGCCATGATCGTGAACGATCTGACAGATTTCTTTAATACCCTCTTCAAACACACCATGAGTCGACGGGTAGGTAACCATAATCGCCGCCAAATTCTCGCTGTGAGTCGCCGCTTTCTCTTTTAGATCGGCAATATCCACATTGCCCTGATCATCACATTTAGTGACCACTACCTGCATGCCACACATCTGTGCTGACGCCGGGTTAGTACCATGGGCTGAACTAGGAATTAGGCACACTGTTCTATGGGTATCACCGCGACTTTCATGGTAACCACGAATCGCCAACAGTCCTGCATACTCACCCTGTGAGCCTGCATTGGGTTGTAATGACATGGCGTCGTAGCCCGTTGCAGCGCAGAGCATAGACTCCAGCTCATCGATCATGGCGCGGTAACCGCCAGTTTGATCATGAGGAGCAAAGGGATGCATGTTGGAAAATTCAGGCCAGGTTATCGGTAACATTTCTGCCGTGGCATTGAGCTTCATGGTGCAAGAACCGAGAGGAATCATGGCGCGATCTAGGGCGATATCTTTGTCCGCCAATCTGCGCAGATAGCGCAGCATCTCTGTTTCAGAATGGAAGCTGTTAAAGGTTGGGTGAGTTAAAAACCCATCGGTACGGATCAAATTATCCGGCAATGCAGCCGCCACTTCCGCGGCCAGCTCATCGAGGTTTAAGCTATTTTCACCAAGTAAAATGTCCCACAGGGCGATAATATCTTCCGTGCCTGTGGTCTCGTCGATTGAAAGACCAATATGTTCTACATCAATCTGACGCAGATTCATTTCACGCTGAGCAGCAGCGGCAATAACTGCAGCGGTGCGACTGCCGGTATGCAACGTCAACGTATCGAACCAATGCTTGTTAGTTGGAACCATGCCGTTTAAACGCAGACCTTCGGCCAGTACCGATGTCAGCAGATGAACTCGCTGAGCAATACGCTGCAGTCCTTCAGGACCGTGATAAACCGCGTACATGCCGGCAATGACGGCCAACAGAACCTGTGCAGTACAGATGTTCGACGTCGCCTTCTCGCGGCGAATATGCTGCTCGCGAGTTTGTAGTGCCAAACGATACGCCGGGTTGCCATTGGCATCCTGAGACAGGCCAACTAAACGACCAGGCAAATTGCGTTTATGGGCTTCTCTCGTTGCCATATAGCCCGCATGGGGGCCACCAAAGCCCAGTGGAACACCGAAGCGCTGAGTAGTACCAATGGCCACATCGGCACCCAGTGAACCGGGTGATTCCAGTAGCACCAAACTTAGAATATCCGCGGCCATCACGGCTAGGCCTTTTTGCTCTTGCACCTTGCCAATGATTTCGCGGTAGTCACACACCTCACCGCTGGCACCTGGATACTGCAGCAAAATACCAAAGGCTTCACCGGCGAAATCTGCAGGGTCTGCGACTTCGACTTCAATGCCCATTGGCTCAGCACGGGTTTTAATCACTTCAATGGTCTGGGGCAGACAGTCGCTATCGACAAAGAATCGCGAGGACTTTGATTTCGACATACGCTGACAGAGCGCCATGGCTTCTGCCGCTGCGGTGCCCTCGTCCAACATTGAAGAGTTTGACATTTCCATGCCAGTAAAGTCAGAGATCATGGTCTGAAAGTTAATTAGTGCTTCTAGACGACCCTGAGAAATCTCTGGCTGGTACGGCGTATAGGCTGTGTACCAAGCTGGGTTTTCCAGGATGTTACGCTGAATAACATTCGGCGTTATGGTGCCGTAGTAGCCCTGACCAATAAAGGATTTAAAGACCTTATTATGGCTGGCAATTTCACGGAGCTCGGCTAGTGCCTGAGCTTCTGTGCAGCCGTCAACAATCGCCAAATCTTCTGTCATCGCAATGGCTTCTGGAACCACCTGCGCCGTCAGCTCCTGCAAATTGGCGCAGCCTAGGGCGCTGAGCATATGCTGTTGGTCTTCAGTGCTGGGACCAACATGGCGGGCAATAAATTCTGCGGCATTTTGCAGGTCAGCTAACGTGCGTTTCTTCTGTAACATGGGGTCGCTCCGAATACTTGTGTGGGCCGAGTTAATGTGGATTTAGGCGTTACTGGCTACAAATTGTTGATACTCGTCACTGCTCATAAAGGCAGAGGTATCTACGTCGCCATCCAGGGCTAACTTAAACATCCAACCATCGGTCTGGGGTGCGCTGCTCAATAGATCAGGGCTCTCTGTTAGGGCCTCATTGACGGCAGTGACGGTGCCACTCAAGGGCGAATTAATCTCACCCGCCGCCTTCACTGACTCAACTACCGCGGCCTCATCGCCGGCACTCAATTCAGCGCCAACATCAGGAAGCTCAACAAAAACAACATCTCCAAGCTGCTCCAGAGCAAAATCTGTCACACCGATCGTGGCCACATTATCTTCAATCTGTAACCACTCATGATCTTCTGTATAGATTGCATCCGTCATATAAACACCTTTTAAATTTAGGATTAACCGCGAAAGTAACGCTGGGGCACCAGCGGCATTTTAGTCACTGTAATGGGGCGTGGCTTACCACGGACCAAGGCATTAAGCTGAGTTCCAATCACCGCTAATTCTGTGGGCACATAACCCATCGCGACAGGTGCCTGTAACGTGGGGCCAAAGCCGCCGCTGGTAATAACGCCGACAACAGTGCCTGCCTCATCAATAATTTCTGCCCCTTCACGGACCGGTGCACGGCCATCGACCAAAAAGCCAACACGCTTTTTACTCACGCCATTGGCGATCTGATCAAGAATAACGTCGGCACCTAAAAAGCCGCCTTCGTTGGCACCGCCAGCGCGACGTGTCTTACTGATGCTCCAGATAATTCCAGCTTCGACTGGCGAGGTGTTCTCGTCCATATCGTGGCCGTAGAGGCACAACCCAGCTTCAAGGCGCAGAGAGTCTCGGGCACCAAGACCAATCCATTCAACCGCATCAAAATCCAGTAAGATATCTGCCAACGCCAGTGCATCAGCAGCATCTACCGATATCTCAAAACCATCTTCGCCGGTATAACCCGAGCGAGTGATATAAACTTCGATACCCTCAATGCTGGCATGACCGCCATTCATAAATACAAGAGCATTGGCCTCAGGCACTAATTCGGCTATCACTTCTTTGGCCAACAGACCTTGCAGAGCAAGCAAACCACGATCTGCCAAATAGGTAATTTCAAAGTCTGGCAAATGCTTTTGGATGTGGGCGATGTCCTGCTCCTTACAACCGGCATTAACCACCAAAAAGAAGGTATCTTCGGTCCAGCACGTCACAATCAAATCGTCCAGCACCCCGCCCTGCTCATTGGTGAGCGTGGCATAGGTCTGCTGATTAATTTTGAGAGACTGGAGGTCAACGGGCATCAATCGCTCAAGCGCTGCTGCTGCACCCTCACCCTTAACAATCACCTGACCCATATGAGAAACGTCGAACAAACCGGCGTTATCTCTACAATGTAGATGCTCTTCCATGATGCCTTCGCTGTATTGCACGGGCATTAGATAGCCGGCAAAAGGCACCATCTTGCCGCCAGCAGCTACGTGATAATCATGAAAAATGGTTTTGCTAACGTCAGGTTCTAGGGTCATAAGATTGGTTTCCACAGAGTCGAACAAAGTTAGTTTGAAACAGTTATACAAGTTTTACCCTATTATTTTATGCCGATCCTTATAATTTGTTAAATTAATAGATACAATACCATCATTAATAATATTAATAGTTGAATTTAGCCCTATACGGTGGCCATGATGAAAAATTTACCCATGGATTTACTTCGCGCCTTTGTCTCGGTAGCGCAGCTGAATAGTTTTACCAAAGCAGGGGAAATACTGGGCCGATCCCAGCCTGCTATCAGCTTACAAATACAGCGTTTGGAAGAGTTAGTGGATGAATCCCTGTTGGCGCGCAACGGCAAAAATCTTGAGTTAACGGAGACTGGAGAGAGCCTCTATGACTATGCCAATCAAATTCTCACTCTCAATGACTTGGCCATTAGTCAGCTGACTAAGAACAGTATCGCCGGTAAAATTCGCCTCGGTATTCCCAGTGAATTTGCCACGGTGCTGCTACCAAAAATCGTCAGTCGTTTTGCCAAGGCATACCCAAATGTCACCTTAGAAGTGAACTGCGAACTGAGCAAGCATATGCTCTCGAAAGAGGGGAAGGCCAGCCATGATCTTATACTCGCCCTTGAAGACAAACCCTCGGCAACCGGCTCAGATCTGGTTAAAACTGATGAGCTGGTGTGGGTGGCCAGTCCCGATCACAATGCGCAGAAAGTCTCAATAGTACCACTGATCGCTGCGGCAGAGGGCTGCATCTATCGTCACCGTGCCATTAGCGTATTGGATAGGTCACAGCAGTCCTGGCAGATTGTGTACACCAACCCAGATTTAACCGGCATTCAGTATGCGATTCAGGAAGGCCTGGGTGTGACGGTTCTGGCCAAGAGCACAGTACCGGCAAATCTTAAGATTTTAACCCCGTCTGCACGCTTCCCTGATTTAGGGAAAGTCGGCATTAGCCTGATATGCTCAAGTAGAAATAAAAAGAATAAGGCCGTTAACCTGCTGATAGAATTTTTGAAAACTAGCCTTGCTTAGGTCGACAAAACTGTCATTTCTGAAAAACCCGTCATGTCATAAAAACTCATGGAAATATAGATATAATGATTAATATGAAATCATCGTATGTCACATATTTGACACACTCGTTTTTGTCTCTCTGTATCCTTTTGTTTATAGGGGTTTCAGAAATTGCTACTATTGAGTGGGAATGAGGGGAGGCTCTGAAACCCTTATAAACACTGGGTTTCAGGACTTCAATTTTCTAAATCTCATTTTTTAAGTTATTGATTTTATAAGCTTTTAAAAACTTTACTACACAGATTACTACACACTAAGGTGACTATTGCGTTTCATAAGTCACTTGGAGTTGTATAAACCCCATTAATAATCTTTAGCTCAAGATGGAGATTCTTTGTTTGAGAAATACAATCAGAACAAATAAGAATCCATAACTAACCGCTGCCACTGTAAAAATATCAACCATACTTGGACTGCTCAAATTGAGAATGAAATAGTTCATCATTTCGCTTATAGGAGAGAGTAAGAGGAATAAGCCAGCAGTAATTAATAAGAGAGAAACCCACAGCTTTCTTTTTAATTTTCTAGATGCTTGCTCTTGATTGATTAAGGTAAGTGTATAGAAGCTAAATAACTCTTTATTTCTTTGAGAATAAGAAGTTTCCTTTTCTTTTTCTATGATGGTTTCTAATTGGTTCATTTTAATTTCTCCAAAGCTCGACTTATCTTGGATTTTACAGTGCCAGATTTTTGGTTTAATAAATCAGCTATTTCATTAATTTGGTACTCGTAGACATACTTTAGAGTGAATAGAATCTTTTCATCTTCAGTGAGGGGTTTAATGAGATTAAAAAAATCTATATTGCCTTCAAGATGCGGCGTGTAATTTGGTTCATCTTTTGCGTTTAAAGATAAGTGCTGATTCTCTTTTTGAATCAAATCTTTATAACAATTTACCGCGATACCGGTAAGCCAGTGTTTAAACTTCTTCTGTGAATTAAAACTTTTAAGATACGTATAAGACTTCATGAAAGCTTGTTGAGAGATATCTTCAGCAAGTTCTTTATTACCTGAAGTTAACCGCATGCCTAATCCAAATAAATAATCAGCATATCTCTGTATTAAAACCCCAAAATGGTGGCTTCCTTCAGAGAGAGTTCTTCTAACCAGTTCTTCATCTGTTTCCATTAAGAAACATCATTAACTTTCTTATCTTTGTTGTAAATACCATAGGCAAGAATTCCCAAGCCAATTGATAACACCAGTAGCCCAATGCCGACAAGCTCAGTCTCTTGAGCACCAAATTGTCCAAATAAAACTATACCAATGCCTACTCCTGAGGTAATGGTTCCAGTACGAATATCATTCCTTTTCCCATTTTCCTTTTTATAACCTGGAATACTTTGCAATAATTCTGGGGACAATTCTTGTCCGCTTTTGATTAATTCTTGTAATGTCTGGTGAAATTGCTTTTCACTTCTACTTTCATAGTAATGAATAATCCACACGATAAAGACTGGCATTCCAAAAACACCAACTATCCCAAATATGGGTATTAATAATTGCACATCCATAAATATCTCCTATTAGTTAACAATCAACATTTAAACTGCCACCAGTACTTGTTGTGATGTCAGTCCTTATTGTGTTTTTCTCGACTTCAATATTTCCACCACTAGAAACTTTACCCGAAATTTCAAGAGTTCCATAAATATCAACTGAAGCTCCTGAAGATACCATCACCTCAGAGCTCTCAATAACAACCTCATTACCTGATTCAAATGTAGATCCTGTAGAAGCATTAAGTGAAAGATGGTTAATATGGAGATTTTTCTCAATCTTTATTGCGGCTCCAGTAGACAAATCCACTTTCATTTGATTGATGGAACCTGAACCCTTATCAATTTCAAAAGAACTTCCAGTGCTTGCCGACAAATTTAAATCTGCATCTTTTTTAAAACAATTTTGTATTTTTCCTATCGAACCAGTTGTGAGTTCAATATATTTAGGTGGATTCTTTAGTGTTATATCGGCAGTCACATCTGTTTTTCCCCATGACAAAAACAGCCAAGAATTTTTATTCTTACGTTTTATTTTAAGCTTCTTGTCCTCTAAGGACATTTGAAAGTCATCCTCAGAGTCAGCAAGGATTTCTATTTTATTCACATCTGCACACCAAACAGTAAATTCCACCCCAGTACTTACATCTATAGATTCAACTTCTTCAATCTCATAAGAATAAGTTGCAGCAAATAATAGGTTGGTAAATGTAGTTAAAACAAATATCAGCAAGAAGAGTGAGTTTACTTTCATGATAATTTTCTCCATTTTTAATAGTCTATTGTTAAATAGATACGAAACCGCAAGCAATTAAACCGAATACGGGTATTAATACTTCCATAAATATCTCCTTTTTAAATTAAATATTGTCTCATCTAATATATATACTTAAATTATTTAAAAAAGGTTGCAAAATAGTCGTAAAGTTAAAGAAATTCTTAATGTAAAAAAGGAACAAGTTAAATTACCGAGTTTTTAAATCTATCTACACTACTTAACAGCCAAATCTCCATAAAATATTCGGCTATTAGATTACTATCCATACCACCCCCTAAGTCACACTGCCTACCCACCTAGAAGCTTTGACTTTCCCTGCAACAACAGCTGACTTGCGTCAGTAAAAAATGGATATCGAAAGATTTCGATGGTTTTCACAGGATTATTTGGGCTATGATAAAAAAAGGAATATTGTTATAGATGTCCGTTACTCAATGATTCCAAATCAGATTTCCCCAATGTGGGGACTGGTTATTGATGACCAGCGTGGTATAAATGAACATGCGATTTGGTGGACAAGTCGAATTTTGAATCAAGGTCAGATAGACTTGTTCAAAGACATGTTAAAAGGTGAAAGTTGTGCAAATAATTCATAAAATTATATTCTTTAATAGTCTATTAATCTTATCATCCTCATTTCCTCTATCTGTTGCAACGTATGGTGACGATGAAGAAGAGGTAAGATGACTTGTCAATCAGATAATGAAGAAAAAAAATGGACACGTATTTATAAGACAGTGTTGGTTTTTTCTATAATGATTATATTTTTGCTTTATCTGTTTTCACAGACCTATTCCGCTTAAAAAATGCATTTTTTGGACTGGACAATTGTTGTTTCTTATTTGATTTATGTGATCTGGCATGGCTTAAAATTAAGCCAGAATAAAGAAAGTGCATTTGGCTTTTTTCTTGGAGGAAGAAGTCTTCCGTGGTGGACTGTTGGTCTATCAATAATGGCCACACAAATGTCTGCTATAACGCTTATTGGTGCAACCGGCCAGGCTTACGAAGATGGTATGCGTTTTATTCAATTTTATCTTGGCTTGCCACTTGCAATGGTTATTCTTTGTGCAACTGCTGTGCCATATTTTTATAAGGCAAAAGTTTTTACTGCATATGAGTACCTTGAGAATCGATTTGATGCAAAAACAAGAACTTTAACAAGTTTCTTTTTCCTGGTATCTCGTGGATTAGGTGTAGGTGTGATAATTGCAGCTCCTGCAGTTATATTATCTCTTATTCTGGGATTGGAAGAGTGGATCACTATTATTGTGATTGGTCTATCAACAACCTTTTATACAATGAAGGGTGGAATTCAAGCTGTAGCTTGGGCAGATGTAAAACAAATGGCAATTATCATATTCGGGTTATTGGCTTGTGTCTCAATAACTCTCTCGAAATTTCCTTCAGAAATATCATTAAATGATGCTCTTATTGTAGCTGGGGCAGCAGAAAAACTTCAGACAATTGACTTTAGATTTGATCTCAATGAGCCTTATACGTTTTGGTCAGGAATATTCGCCGGTCTGTTTTTGTTCTTAGCATATTTTGGATGTGATCAGAGCCAGGTTCAGAGATACCTTTGTGCAAGATCAATCAATGAAAGTAGAATCTCTCTTCTCATGTCAGCTTTCTTAAAAATTCCATTGCAATTTTTAATTCTTTTCATTGGGATATTGGTATTTATATTTTATCACTTCAATTCTCCTCCAATGATTTTTAACAAAAATGTTGCAAACAATACTGAAGTAATTAATCCAGGATACTATCATGAACTAGAAAAAAAACATCTTCATGCATATCAAAATCGTCGGGAAGCAGCATTAAATTTTATTGCTAATCGGGGCACATCATCAGAAGAAGTTTTATTATCCTCATACAAAAAAAGTCAGTTGAATTATGTGGAAGCTAGAAAGGAAGCAACTGACTATGTGCGATTAATCAATGATGATAATAATTTCAATGATGTCAATTATATATTCCCAGTATTCATTCTCCAAAATATGCCTATTGGAGTAATAGGTCTGATTATTGCGGCAATTATGGCAGCAGCCATGTCTAGCGTCTCATCAGAATTGAATTCTCTCGCCACTACTTCAACCATGGATATATATCGACAATACATTCATCCAAATAGTAATGATGAAGATTTACTGAGATTTGGAAAGATAGCTACTTTTTTTTGGGGGATTTTTGCCTGTTTTGTTGCTATGTATGTTACTAATCTTGGCTCATTAATTGAGGTGGTAAATAAGTTTGGTTCATTCTTTTATGGTTCATTATTAGGAGTATTTGTTTTGGCTTTTTCTGTACCTAAAGCAAATGCAAATGGGGCATTTTATGGTTTAATAATTGGAATGATCTCTGTTTGGATTGTAAGTAGTTATAGCGAGATTGCTTTTTTATGGTTTAATGTCATTGGATGTTTTATCACGATTGGAGTCGGAATTCTTATTAGTATGACCATCAAGAAAAACGATGAATAGACAAATATACATATGTTTAGCAATAGCTACAGTGATCCCTGTTATACCATTGCCTTCTTCAGCTCAAGTTGATGCAATCTATGATAAGGGTGCGAGTGTGTTAGTAAGGCAGTTAAAACGTTTGCAAACAACAGCATCCGTTCTTCATATCGGAGCACATCCCGATGATGAAGACTCGGCATTAGTCGCATACCATGCGAGAAGTATGAACGCTAGAACAGCTTACTTATCTATTACTAGAGGATCAGGTGGACAAAATATAATTGGATCAGAACAATCTGATGCCCTTGGTGTGATTAGAACAGAAGAGTTATTACAGGCTAGAAATTTAGATGGTGCGGAGCAATATTTCACAAGTGCTAAAGACTATGGTTTCTCAAAACACAATAATGAAGTTGTCAAATTTTGGCCAGAAAACATGGTGCTCAGAGATATAGTTAGAACTATAAGAGAGTTTCGTCCGGATGTGATTGTTTCTCGATGGAACGGAACCATGAGTGACGGTCATGGTCATCATCAATACTCAGGATATATAATACCACTCGCCATTGAAGCAGCAGCAGATTCTTCGAGATACCCCGAACAAATAGAAGAGGGCATCAGACCCTGGAAAGTTAAAAAATTATTCGTAGATGCTCGATACAATCATAACGCAGAAAATCAATCTCTATTAGAGATTGATACTGGTGAGAATGATCCTGTAGTTGGCAGAAGCCCTTATGAAATTGGAATGCAAGGAAGAAGTCAGCACAGAACGCAACAAATGGGCTCACTTGAGTTAAAAGGTAAGCAAATCTCAATTCTTGAAAGAACCTACTCGTCTTCTTATTTTCCTGAAGAAGAAACATCAATATTTGATGGAATTGATACTGAAATCATAAAGCTAGTTAATTATGAGGCTAAACCATCAAGAAAATTAGCAAATCTCCTAAAAGAATTAGATGAAATTAACAAGAGGCTGATCATTGATTATGATATTTTAGATCCAGCTAAACTAATACCAGATCTATTATACAGCCGTGATATCACTCTAGACGCAATCAAATATAGTAAATCAGATGAATTAACAAGACTGCTAAATGAGAAAATTAGTGAGATTGAACATGCAGTATTTTTTGCTTCAGGGATTAAAATAGATGCTTTTATTAATAAGGAAACACTCATACCTGGAAGTCTTGCCGAGATAGCGATAAGAGTATTTATCCCGGAGGAGAATTCCGTTGAGGTTGTATCCTCTGAAATTATATCACCTGATAATTGGTCTATATCACCTATAGAAAATAAAAGGCTTTCTAATGAAATATCACTAAGAAGAATTGATGATGCTGATAAAAATTTCACTTATCGAGCACGTGTGCCTATCGATACTGAGATAACTCAGCCATATTGGTTAATTAAAAATATAGAAGAGGCAATTTATGATTGGAGTGATAGTGGAGCTTCTAAAACAAAATCATTTGATGATCCTGTTTTAAAAAGCAGAGTTGAACTAATGATTCATGATAAGACAATTTTTTTTGAATCAGAAATTAAATATCGAGAACGAGATCGAATAAGAGGAGAGTTACTACGAAGAGTGGACATCGTTCCAAAAATTTCAATCGAACCATCGACAAAACTTTTAATTGTTCCAATCTCAAAAAAATTGGAACCAATAGACATTCGGCTTGCAATTAGGAATAACAGTAATGAAAAAATTAAAGGTATAGTCAAACTAGCAGTTCCAAATAATTGGGAGATTACTCCCCCAGAAGTAAATTTTACTCTCGATATAAACAAAAAAATTGATTCGTTTATATTTTCAATTAAAGTTCCTGAGAATATTGAAACCGGTGAGTATGATATTAATGCTTATTCAATCATCGATAATAAGAAATACGAAAATACAATGATTGAAATTGAGTATCCTCATATAAATACTCACAGAATCTATAAGAAAGCGAATACTAATATTAAGGTAGTTGACGTCGTCATAGAAGAAGTTAAGACTGGCTATGTAATGGGGAGTGGCGACATGATTCCTGAATCACTTGAAGAGTTAGGTGTAAATGTCTCTTTACTATCAGATCAGGATCTTACAACTGGAGATCTATCAAATTTCAATGTCATTGTAATTGGAATACGTGCTTCTCAGACTCGTTCCGCATTTGTAGACAACAATCAGAGATTACTAGATTTTGTTAAAAATGGAGGCACAATGATCGTTCAGTACCAACAACCAGATTTTGCTGAAAAGAAACTAGCACCTTATGAGGTTACTATGGCTAGGAATATTCGAGTTGTCGATGAGACGGCTCCTATTAAAATCCTAGAACCTGATCATCCTATATTCAATTTTCCCAACAAGATAACAACTGACGATTTCAATAACTGGGTACAAGAGAGGAACAATTATAATTTCACTGATTTTGATCGAAAAAATTTCGTGCCTCTTACTGAAGCTCATGATGAGGGGGAGCCATTAAGTGATGGAGCAATGCTTTATGCGAAAATTGGTAAAGGGCATTATGTCTATACCTCTTATTCTTGGTTCAGGCAGCTTCCAAACGGTGTTGTAGGAGCTTATAGAATCTTTGCTAACCTCTTGAGTTTACCAAAAGCACAAATGCATCTTAATAAGGAGGAGGAATGACCGAGAAGTTTCCCGCAAAAGGGTACAAAGAAAATGTTCTAAAAGATTGTTTCAATGATGCAAAAAAATATTTTCTACATCATATCCTTAATGTGGATAGAGCACATCTGATTATGCTTGGGGAACAAAACATAATCAGCTCAAAGGAATTAAATATATTGGCTACCGCAATTCAATCACTAAATACAGAAGCAATTTCTGATGCAAAATATGATGGTAGCGTAGAAGATTTGTTCTTTTTTATACAAAGAGAGATATCTAATGCTTGTGATGATAAGAATACAGCGGGAAAACTTCATACAGCGCGAAGTCGTAATGACATTGATGTAACAATCTATCGTCTATATTTGCGAACTCAAACGCTCGAGTTAATAGATAGTGTGATGAAACTCAGAAATAATTTCTTTGGTCACATCAATAAACATCATGACTCCTTGATGCCAGCATACACTCACACACAACCCGCACAACCAACGACAATTGCACATTTTTTATTGGCTATGACAGAGAATCTTAATCGTGATGTCAAACGTTTGCAGGAAGCTTTTATAAATATGAATGAGTGCCCGCTCGGTGCCTGCGCAATAACAACAACTGGTTTTCCTATTGATAGAAATAGAGTATCTGATTTATTGGGTTTTTATAAACCCTCAAGAAATAGTTATGGTTCTATTGCATCTGTTGATTATTTCACAGAGCTGATGGGTGCGGTATCAGTATTGTTGGTAAATATTGGAAAGTTTGCCCAGGAATTTCTTCAAATGGCAACTAAGGAATTTGATGCAATTCGCTTGCCTGATGGGTATGTGCAGATTTCATCAATTATGCCACAGAAAAGAAATCCCGTTGCAATTGAGCATGTTAGAGCGATTGCCAGTAAAGCCTTGGGCCAGACACTAGGTATTTTTACTTCTGTGCATAATACCCCATTCGGAGATATCAATGATGTTGAGGATGATTTACAACCAGCTATATACAATGGAACAAGAGATGCTATAAGAGCTGTATCTTTGATGGGTCATACCTTATCTGCAGCTGAGTTTAATATAGACCTTCTAAAAGAAAGATCAGAATCTAATTATATAACAGTGACTGAGCTAGCTGATGTTTTAGTTAGAACGGAAAATTTTTCTTTTGATTTAGCGCACAGTATCGTTTCTGATTGTGTTAAGGAGTCAATATCTACAGGTGAAAATATCAATCTACAGTTATTAAAAAAGATAACAGGAAAACATAATAAAGAAATTTCCCTATCTAAGTATGATCTTGAGAAGACACTTTCTGCGGAAAATTTCATTAAAGTTAGAGATATATATGGCGGTCCAGCTCCAAAAGAAACAAGAGCAGCATTTAGTGAGCAGCAAGAACAACATAAAGATGATGTTAAGTGGATAAAAGATGTTAAATTGTTACTGAAAAATGCGGATGAGATATTGTTTTCTCAGATCACAGATGCAGCTACAGGAAAAGTGGGAAGATAGAAATAAACCATAAATGTTGTAATGATGTTGTAAAGACGATTTTGCTCCTCGCAAACCGTTGCTACATAAGGGTTTCAAAAACTGCGACTATTGAGTGGGAGTAGTCGGGCAGTTGTAAACCATTGATTTATATAGAGTTGAGAGTTACAAACCTGTTACAAACCCCCCCTAAAACAGGGGGTTTTATAAAGAAAGTTACAAACGGTTGCGATTACTGCAAATCATAAGTAGCATTTAAGAATAGCAGCGTTAAATTATGCTGATACGCGATAAATGGGGCTTATTCTGTTCTAGTACATTAACTAGAAGAGAGTGGTGTCTAAGCAAGAAGATAATTAGATCTAGTTACCAACCATTTTTGGGAAATTTTGTACGAGCAGGTGATATATGTATGGGTACCCCCACTGGCAGCTTGCACCCACATCAGCACAGCAAGGCTTTCAGGTTTCTACAAGTACACTTGCGTGTATAAAAATTGAGGCAAGAAAAAACGAGGTATCAAAACTAATTTATTAGCGATTAACGGCTATAAAAATAAAAATTTATGATTACCAAATAGTATCTATAAAATAAGAATGGCTTATTTGCTATGGTTTCAAGCTAACGGACATCGGTTTTTCAGTCCGCAGCTCTACCAACTGACCCGACTAACCCCAATTTTCATAGGAGTTTCAGCGCTAGTGAATTGATTACCGGCCAATTACTAGGAAGGAATATTTAATTTTATGATTACCATAGGATTACCAAAAGTGATCCTTCTCAAGGCCCGTGATAGTAATAAAATATATTACTTCGCCACTACACTTATTACATTCGAACCAATACTCGTGCCATTGGTATTTTTCGCAAAGATCCGATACCAATACGTAATTGCTGCAACCACAGTTGAGTCAGTAAATGACTCAGTTGTTGGTACACCAATACTAGCGTAAGTTCCTGTGGCTGAAGATTTACGCTGTACGTCATAACTTTCTTCGGAAGTATCTCCGGCGGTCCATGTTAGAGCTATGGTTCCAGCAGCTGCTGAAGTGAAGGTCAATGCAGCAGTACCATCTGTCACAACTCCCGACGTATGAGTTGGGGCGACAGTTGCTGTAGTACCTGCAGTAGTGACGGTATAAAAATTAACCCCTGATTGAAGTACGGTATTTAAGGAATAAGCAGTTGATGCCGTCCAACTTGGCTTATCAGACGCAGTGGCAATAGCAGCAAGAGTTGTTGGTGCTGCTGGGGGCAATGCTTTTTTGTCAAGTCTGATTATGTTGTAAGATCCTGATGCTGTAGACATTAAAGACATTACTATTCTCGTATTACTTATTCGTTGCATAGCATATGCAGCATGTCCATTATTATTAAAAACAAAATTTCTATCCACGATAGCAAAATTTAAATTACATGATGTATTTCCATGACCGGATCTTACAAACGCACAATAATTTGTTGTTAATAATGAGTAGGTTCCGTCACCATCATCGCTGAAGGTAACAGTATCAACTCTTTGTCTATATAATCCATCAATATCAGACCCATAACCTTGAGCGGCAGGGGTAACAGAGCCTGTGCAATTACCTAGATAGCCAGCAACGCATGTACTTTGAGTTACATCCCAGGTACCAACAAGATCTGCTGCAGTTACTGATTTTAAAGTAATCTCTATTCTATCCAATATATCGTTTAGTACATCTGCTGATACCACATCTCCCGCAGTAAAGCGTTGAGCTGTTTTATAATCATCAGCATAAACCTGATAAGAAAGTGTAAATATAAGAATGAAGATTATATTTTTCATGATAGTACCTTATTGAAATTTACTTGAACCCAAAGTTGCAGATTCAAAAAGATTGGAGTTAGCTGTTTCTTCTGCATCAGAAATAGCTATGGCTAATGCGGTAGCTTGTTCTTGAGATACTTGTAATGCAGCGGCGGCAGCTAATGCCGTGGCTTCTTCAGCGGCATCTGCAGCTACATTGTCTGCAAAGTCTCCATAAACATTGTCTACATCAATATCTGTCTCTCCAACGTTTTTAGAGACTCCGTCTGAGCCACCTCCACCACCACAAGCTGATAGAGAGAAGAAAATAATAATTGTGATTATTTTGTGCATTCATCAAAAGTAACAAAAAGTCACTTATTTAGCATTATTTTATATCTAGTAAAGTTACAAAGTAGTTACAATATAAAGAAACTATCTCTGTATAATTATTTTCATGATTTCAAAATAAGTTTCATTAATTTAGAATGAACATAAAACAATATAAACTTGTCATGCTTTTGACCCTTTTGACTGTTTTGCCAGCGATGGCGGAAGCGAAATTGGTCGAATATGAATTTGATATAAATTATAAGACGGTCAATTTTTCCGGTGAGGACGTGCAGGCCATGTCAGTTGGTAGCAGTATTCCTGCGCCAACCATTGAAGCCACCGTTGGTGATACGCTGCGTGTGACTTTCCACAATAAGATGGATGTGGAAAGTTCGATTCATTGGCACGGTGTTTTACTGCCGAATGATCAGGACGGCGTGCCCTACCTAACGACCTCACCTATCCGTGCTGGTCAATCCTTCACCTATGAATACCCTATTACTCATCACGGTACCTACTGGTATCATTCGCATACACAACTGCAGGAGCAGCGCGGGGTTTATGGCTCTCTAGTGTTCCATCCCAAAGATGGTGAGAAATATAAAGCGGACCGTGAATATGTGGCAGTGCTGTCGGACTGGACGAATGAAAATCCAATGCAGGTGCTGCGTAATTTAAAAAAAGATGGTGATTATTACGCACTTAAGAAAGATTCAGTGCAATCATGGCTAAAAGTATTTCAGTACGGGCCAGAGGCCATCAAGAACCGCCTGAATAGCTCATGGACGCGCATGGGGCCTATGGACCTTTCTGATGTTGGGTACGATGCATTTTTGCTCAATGGCAAGAAAGAGTCTGCCGTTGATGGGTTGAAAGGTGGTGAGACGGTGCGTCTGCGTATTGTTAATGCTTCAGCTTCCAGCTATCAATATGTAGAGTTTGCCGGTGGACCTATGACGATTGTGGCCGCTGATGGTATTGATACTGAGCTAAAAGAAGTGGATCGTTTAAAAATCTCTGTGGCAGAAACTTATGATGTGCTGGTGCAATTGCCGGACGACAATATGGCCTATGAATTCCGAGCCAGTGCCGAAGATGGCACAGGCTATTCATCACTTTGGCTGGGTGAAGGTCATAAAATGGTTGCTCGTACCATAGAGAAACCCAACCTGTTCCTGATAGATCATTCCATGCACGACATGGATATGGGTGACATGAAAATAGATAGCATGGAAGGCATGGATCATTCCATGCACGACATGGATATGGATGACATGAAAATGGATAGTGTAGATCATTCAAATATGGGACATACAATGCCTGCAGGCAATACAGCCATTAGGATGATGAACGAATATGATGGCTTGCGATCGCCGGTGAAGACAACGCTTCCTGTTGGTAATCCTGATCGTGAAGTCCTGCTTGAACTAACTGGCAATATGGAGCGTTATGTCTGGTCATTCAACAACAAGACGCTGGCAGAAGAAGATAAAATTCTGATTCGTAAAGGGGAGAATGTACGCTTCAAATTTGTTAACCGCACAATGATGCATCACCCACTGCATTTGCACGGACATTTCTTCCGTGTTCTCAACGGTCAAGAAGAATACTCGCCACTTAAACACACGGTCAATGTGCCGCCAATGGAGACGGTTGAAATTGAATTTTATGCGAACGAAGAAAAAGACTGGTTCTTTCA